>OKSX01001077.1_pt1 | contig 14882 bp, 16 predicted proteins | sample 1606391 | NCBI WGS metagenome assembly OKSX01 (sample SAMEA3879578, study PRJEB24766) | human gut metagenome | biome: human-associated habitat; feature: feces | place: USA | collected 1985/1987
TGTCAGTGTCTGGTCAAAGCCGACAACTACATAATCAGCACCCTCCTCCAACGTATTCGTCAGCGTAAAGCCTGCTTCCTCAATTGTTGCCAACAGCTGCGGTGTTCCCAGCACAAACAGCTTCGCGCCCGGCTTATTCTTCTGCATCCAGTTGGTCAGTGCATCTGATGAAATCAAGATATTCTCACGTGTAACAGGTACGCCCAATCCGTTCATCTTCTGCACATAATGCTCGTGGCTACGGGAAGAATTATTTGTCAGCAGATAATATTCCTTGCCTGCTGCCTTCAATTTATCAAAAAAGCCCTCCATACCCGGAATCAGTTCGTTACCCAGGTTAATGGTTCCGTCCATATCAAAAAGAAAACACTTAATTTTCGCTAAGCGAGCGTAATCATAAGTCATGCTCTATCCTCCATACTTAAAATATAACAATATTATAAAGCATTTACCTTATTTGTGCTACAATAGACGAGGAAGAAAATCTGAAGTTCAAAAGGAGATTAATCATGAAATATACAACCATTATTTTTGATCTTGACGGTACCTTACTCAACACATTGGCAGATTTAGCTGCCGCTACCAACCATGCTTTAGCAGAACACAAGCTGCCTCAGCGCACCACAGACGAGGTACGCCTGTTTGTCGGCAACGGCATCCGCAAGCTGATTGAGCGTGCGGTACCGGCTGATACGCCTGCAAAGCTGCATGAGGAGGTCTTTGCAAGCTTCAACAGATACTATAAGCAGCACTGCGCCGACAGCACCCGCCCCTACGAAGGCGTGCCGCAGCTTTTGCAGCAGCTGCGCGCTGCAGGCTGCCGCACCGCCATTGTTTCCAACAAGGCAGATTACGGCGTACAAACGCTGGCTAAGCAATACTTTGACGGTCAGCTCGACGCTGCCTGCGGCGAGCGCGCCGGCATCGCAAAAAAGCCTGCGCCGGATATGCTGCTGGCAATCATGCGGCAATTAAAGGCTGAGCCCGCAAGCACTATCTATATCGGTGATTCGGATACTGACCTCGACACCGCCCGCAATGCAGGCGTGCCCTGCATCGGCGCCTGCTGGGGCTTCAGAGGCCGCGCCTTTCTGGAAGCGCACGGCGCTAAGCTGCTGGCGGAAAACGTAAGCGATATATGGGAGTTTATAAAGTAAAAGAGGCTGCTTCACGGCAGCCTCTTTTACTTTATAACTATTTTACGCCAAACAATCATCCATAAATTTAATCAATCCGGCTTCTACTTCATCACGCAAGCACAGCTCATTGTGAATTTCATGACGGAAGCCCGGATACGGCTTTACAGAAACCTTGTGTCCTGTTTTTGCCAGCAGATTGGCAACATGATACAAGCCCTCGCCGTAATTACCACAGGGATCCTGGTCCCCGGCAATCAGATAGCTGGGAATATTTTGCGGTACCTTGGCAGCCCACTCATCATTTTCAATATAATGATACAGCTGCACGAAATCATAGCACAGCTCCAGCGTAGTATCAAAGGTATTGAACATATCGCCAGCATGGTCCGCAACAATGCGCGGATCTGTTGCAATCCAGTCTGCCGGACCATTCGGATTTTCCACTCTGTCCGTCATACCGCAGAAAACACGCTCAAACCAAACGCCGCAAGGCTGATACGGATCTGCCTCATAAGCAGCCTTGAATTCTGCATTAACATAGGCATCCTCACAGCCCTGCCACTGCGAGCAGACACCGCACAGCATCATACCTTTGATATCCTCACCGTAGATTGACGCATAAGCACGCGCCAGCATAGAACCCCAACTGTGGCCGAAAACGAAATACGGCAGCTCAGGATAAGCCTCTTTAGCAATATCATGCAAAGCCTTTTCATCCTTCAGATAGGTCATATAGCCGCCGGAATGCGGATCACCCAAGGTGCCTCCGTCATAGCCGGTTTTACCGTGACCGAGATGGTCATCAGCAAACACTACAAAGCCTGCTTCATTGAGCTTGCTGATCATATGCAGATAGCGGCGTGAATGCTCACCGTAGCCGTGAATCAGCTGTACAATAGCTTTCGGTTTGCCTAAAGGACTGTAGGACCAGGCCTTGATGGTATCTCTGCCGTTGGCAGAAGGAAAGGAAATTTCTCTGATGGACATAATGCGGACCTCCTCGCCTGTAATTATTTATAATATTAAGATAATAATAACACCTGCATTTCCTGCTGTAAAGCAATAATAGCTCTCTGACGAATGTTTTACGTATTTTTTACACTAAATACGTATCCCCTCATAAATTCTGAAAAGCGCATACAAAAAACCACTACAACAAATTTGTCATAGTGGCTTACAAAATCTATTTTTAATTTTAACGGTCAGCTTAGCACTGAACTGTTTTACTGCTGATATCAATACACAGCAGTCTTTATTTATTTTTCAGCACATAGAAGGGATCGATATTTTGTCCGTCAGCCAGCACCTCATAATGAATATGCGGACCTGTACTGTAGCCTGTACTGCCGACAAAGCCGATAATCTCTCCTTTGATGACCTTCTGTCCTGCAGCAACAGCAATGCCGCTCATGTGGCCATAGGCTGTTTCGTAGCCATTACCATGATTTATACGCACATAGCGTCCGTAACCGCCGTTCCAGCCTGCCTGTTCAATCGTACCTGCAGCCGTAGCATAAACCGGTGCGCCGAAATCAACTGCTATATCCAGACCAGGATGCCAATCATACCCGCCCTCAATCGGACCGGTGCGCACACCGTAATTACTGCTTATAGTGCCGCCGTCTGTAGGCCATTTATCCGGGAAGGACGCCATGCCGCCACCGGAGCCTTCAACCTCACTTAAGAGCTCGCTGACAGATTTTTTGGTACTATCAAGCATCTTTTTGATATTGGCATTTTGCGCTGTCAGCACCGCCATGGTGCCGTTGATATCCATTTTAGCAGGCCCGCCCTTGCCTGTATAAGACGTATTGGCAGACGTTTTCTTTGCCGCTGTCGAATCAACCATACTGGTACCTTCGCCCAGCTTGCTGCTGTCTACATCACGGATAACAGCACGGCGCAGCTTTTTCTCCAGATTAGAGATTTCCGCCATATCGCGCAGCATTCTTTCGTTATCCTGCAACAGCTTCTGCAGCTTTGTCTGCTGCTCAGCCTTGTTTTGCTTATAAGCAGCATAATCTGTTGCTTCGCTGCGATAATCTGCCAGCTGATGATATAAATAGCCGGCTCCGCCGACTGCTCCGACAAGCACCAAAGCAGTAACAGCAATGCCTGCCTTGAGCTTAGCATACGAAAAATTTACTACCTTGCCGTTTGGCAAGCGCAGCTCACATTTCCTTTCCTCCATTATTTTAATTACCTCACTTGAAAAGACCAAAGCGTTGGCCTACTGCCAACAATCTGCGTCCCACAAAGGGTACGTTGTCCAAATCCTCTTTATTCAGACCACCGCAGGCAAGCAGCGCCAATGCATAGACAGGAACAGCTGCCGCCATAGCAAACAGCACGCACCACATACCCATGCTTTCCGTAAGCATCAGCACGCCGTAAATCGCCGCGCCCATAACACCGGAAGCAAAGCAGGGACGTATAATGCTGCCCACAGAGAAGCTATAGCCTGTCAGCTTGTAAATAAAACCCATATTGATAATCGCTGCCACGGCAAAATCTGCCACCGTCGCCATCGACGCACCACGGATGCCCAGCTCCGGCACAGCAGTAAGATACCAGCTCATAACGATTTTTACAATGCAGGCAATAATCATATTGATTACAGGGATTGCCGTGCGGCCAAGGCCTTGCAGAATACCTGTACTGATCTGATGCATACCTAAAAACAGAATACCGATGCTCATTGTCTGAATCGCAGGCGCCGCACCGGGAGCGTTATAAACAAGCGCCGCAACCTTTTCTGCCAGACAATACAAGCCCATAAAGCACGGGAAGGTGATAATCATCGCTACGCGGAAGGCGATACGGATTTTATCACGGATAGCATCAAAGCTGCTCAGCGCACGAGATTCGGAAATCGACGGCACCAGACTGATGGTCATCGCAGCAGTAAAAATTGTTGCCAGATTAACCAGCGGTACAGCCATACCTGTCAGATAACCGAACAGCTCAGTCGCATGATGAATATTAAAACCGGCTGCCTCCAGACGCTGCGGCACAATCAGAAGGTCAAGGTTGGCACCTATTGGCAGCATCAGGCTGGTCAGAGAAACCGGCAACGCCAGCTTCAGCAGACGCTTTATGATATGTCCGGCGCTTTCTACCGGCGCACTGTCATCCTGCTCTGCCATTTCCTTTTGCAGACGCTGCTTCAGGCGGCGATAGAACCACATCAGCACCAAAAGTGCGCAGAACGCGCCTACGCCGGCGCCCATGCTGGCACCGCCTGCAGCGAACGCCAAACCGTACGGCATGAAGAGGTCGGCAAAAACGAGCATGGTAATAACACGTGTCAGCTGCTCGACAATCTCACTGACCGCCGTCGGCGTCATAATCTGCCAGCCCTGCAGATAACCGCGGAAGCTGGCCAGAAAGGTTACGAAGAAAACCGCAGGCGCCAGAGCGATAATAGAATAATACGCACGGCTGTCGCGGATGATATGGTTATTAACCAGCCAGTCCGCACCAAAAAACAGTGAGGACGAAAACAAAAGGCCCGTCAACAGCAGCACTCGCAACGAAACATTAAAGACTCGCTTGGCTCCGCGATAATCCTTATTCGCCAGCTTTTCGGAGGTAATAATAGATATTGCCACCGGTACACCGGCACTTGATACGGTTATTGCCATCAGATAGATTGGAAAGCCCATCTGATACAGACCGATACCTTCGCCACCCAATACACGTGATAAAATAATCCAGTTCAGAGAACCGATAACCTTGACCACAATACTGGAGGCCGTAAGGATTAAGGTTCCCTTTAAAAATTTGCTATTCGAAGCTTTAGAATCTGCGCTCATAAAATCCCCTTGTTTATAGATAGATATACATTATAATTATCCTCTTTTCCGCGTGATTTTACAAGTACTTTTAACACATTTGTCATAAACACATCACTGCTTTTTGCTTGCATAACTGTCTTTATATGCTAAAATTAAGTTAAGATCAAAATTATGTTGTAAAAGGAGCGATGCAAAATGAAATCCACACATGCTTTATTAGCTTTCGGTGCAGCAATCTGCCTTGCAACCACCTGCAGCCTGAGCGCCTATGCTTCTCCGCTGAAGAATTATGACGCAGGCAAGGTTGCTATTGATGCAGGCATTACTCTGCCATCCAGTCTTAAAGGTGACAACTATAAATTCAGCAAATCCAACAGCACCTATCTTGGCGCAACTGTCGGCATCGGCCAAAAAACTGCTTTAAACTACAAATGGAATAATTACAAAGCAGACGAAGCCAAAACCCGCGCCCAACAATTCAATATTATGTATAAAGTTCTGCCTGGTATTTCCGCTTACGCAGGTTATCTGAACGCTGATACCTCCGGTGACTTTGGCGGCAAAACCAAAAACTCCGGTCAAATCGGTCTGCAGGCTGCCTATGACATTCCCGCACTCTTCACTGTTTGGGGAAATGTGGGCTACGGCAACAGAAACAGCGGCTATGAAATCGGCATCAGCAAACCTATTCTGAACAACCTGGAGGTTAACGCTTCTTACTATAATCAGACATTCGATGATGCCTTCGGCGAAGACCTCGACATGAAGGCTAAAGGCGTTAACCTGGGCTTAACTCTCAAATTTTAATTTGTCAGCAACAGCTAACTAAATTAAAATAAAAACTAACGGATAATTATTATTGACAACTGCGTCAGCCTGTGTTATTATATAAGTGTCAAGGGCACACAAGCTGTGCAAGTCAAAAATAAAATTAAGCAATACAATATAAAGACATGGAGGGAACTAATATGAAAAAATTTGTATGTCAAGTATGTGGTTATGTATATGAAGGCGAAGCTGCTCCGGCAAAATGCCCGCAATGCGGCGCTCCCGCTTCCAAATTCCAGGAAATGGCTGCTGAAATGGGCTGGGCTGCTGAGCACGTTGTAGGCATCGCTTCCGACGTTCCTGAAGATATCAAAGCTGACCTGCGCGCTAACTTCAACGGCGAATGCTCCGAAGTTGGTATGTATTTGGCAATGAGCCGCGTAGCTTTCCGCGAAGGCTATCCGGAAATCGGCCTGTACTGGGAAAAAGCTGCTTTCGAAGAAGCTGAACATGCTGCTAAATTCGCAGAACTGTTGGGCGAAGTTGTAACCGACTCCACCAAAAAGAACCTGGAAATGCGTGTAGAAGCTGAAAACGGTGCAACCGCAGGCAAAACCGACCTGGCAAAACGTGCTAAAGCACTGAACCTGGATGCTATCCATGACACAGTTCATGAAATGGCTCGTGACGAAGCTCGCCACGGCAAAGCTTTCGCAGGCCTGCTGAAAAGATATTTCGGCAAATAATTAACCAATAAAAATTAACAAGACTTAATAAGGCTCCCGCTGAGCAATCTTAACGGATTACAGCGGGAGTTTTTAGTTTTCAACGAACATTTTCAGCGTTTTTTGGAATCATTCCGCCAATCTTCTTATTTCAGGCACTTTCTTATGTTTTTCACACTTAAAAAGCCTTCAATATCTTTATAAATTGCTTCAGATATGATATTATATAAAGGTTAGGAAACATATTTAATGACACTCATTATCACGTTCCTATAGGTGGTTAATTATATGCTTATTAAAACTAATTTTCATTATCCTGCTATGCTGCGTGTAGCAGGCAAAAACTGCGTAATCATCGGCGGCGGTGCTGTTGCTGCCCGTAAACTGGCAACACTGCTGGTTGCCGAAGCTAAAGTAACAGTTGTTGCCCCGCTTTTCTGTGACGAGGTGCAAAAGCTCGCCTCAGCGCATGGATGCACGCTCATCAAGGATTACTACAAACCGGAATATCTGCAGAATGCATTTGTGGTTATTGCCGCCACAGATAATAAGGCTGTAAACAGGCAGATTTCAGAGGCTGCTCCCTGCCTCGTCAATAATATTACCGAACCCGAGCTGAGTAATTTCACTGTCCCCTCAGCTATCAGCGAAGGTGATATTACTATTGCGTTGGCAACAGGCGGTATGCCTGCTTTTACACGCCTGCTGAAAAAACAGCTGGAACACATTCTGACACCCGAGCTGGCTGACTTCAACAGCTTTCTGCTGCTGCAGAGGGAAGCTGTCAAAAACATCGAAAGTACGCCGCAAGAGCGAACGCAATTTTGGCGCAGTGTTTTGACACAGGATTTACTAAATTTAGTTATAGCAGGTAAGGCTGCTCAAGCAAAGGAGAAGGTATTAGATGCAGTTAACAGTTTTAGGACTCAATCACAGGACCGCCCCCGTTGAGATCCGTGAACGTTTCAATTTTTCCAATGACAGGGTGGCAAGTATTCTGCGCCGCCTGCGCAATTACGATAATATTCCCGAAGCCATGCTGCTTTCCACCTGCAACCGCACAGAGCTGTACATGGTTATCGAAAATCCGCATGATGCAATTCCTTTTATCAAATCATTGCTCAAGCATTTAGCAGGTGAACATTACCAAAGCGATTATTTTTACAATCTGAACGGAACAAATTGCGTCAAGCATCTGTTCCGTGTAGCATCCAGTCTTGATTCACTGATTGTCGGCGAAGGCCAGATTCTAAGCCAGATTAAAAATGCTTATCAGATTGCCCGCACTAACGGTATGACAGATACAATTCTCAATACCATCATGAATAAGGCAATTGCTGTCGGCAAACGTGTGCGTACCGAAACAAAAATTGCTTACAGCAGCGTATCTGTTTCCAGTGCCGCTGTTGACCTGGCCATCAAAATTTTAGGCGACCTGAGCAAGGCCCAGATTCTGGTGGTAGGTGCCGGTCATATGAGCGAGCTCACCGCACAGCATCTGTTGGACAAGGGTGCGCAGACTATTTGCGTCAGCAACCGTCACTACGAAAGAGCGCAAGATCTGGCAGACAAATTCCACGGTACGGCTATTCCCTACCGTGCCATGTTCGAGCATGCCGCTGATGCCGATATTATCATAACTTCTACCGGTGCGCCGCATTACGTGCTTACCGTAGAAAATTTGGGACCTCTGCTCCCCAAGCGCAACGGCAGGCCGCTGATTCTGATTGATATTGCCGTTCCGCGTGACGTCGATCCAAGACTTGCCGATGTTGACGGCGTAACCATTTATAACATTGACGATTTGGAAGGCGTTGTTGATACCAATAAAAACTTCCGTGAAAAGGAAGCTCACGTTGCCGAACAGATTATCAGCGAAGAGATTGGTGCCCTCAAGGAGCGTCTGCGTTATTACACAATGCGCCCTGTTATGGTACAGCTGCATGATAAAATGAATTTCCTGCGCCAGAAGGTTTTGAAGAAGGCCTTTATTAAAATGCCGGAGCTTACCGACCATGAAAAGCGCATTATTGACCTGATGACCCAACGTCTGGAGCATAAATTTCTGCGCGAGCCTATGAAGGCTATGAATGCTGTAGCAGGCACCGCAGAGGAAGAACGCTATAAAAAGATGATGTGTGATTTATTTTTATTAAACGAAACCGGAGAGGAGTTTGGTGATGAAAGCAAAATTGACGATTGGGACTAGACAAAGTCTTTTAGCGCTTTGGCAAAGCAATCATATTGCAGCCTTAGTGCGCAAGCAATACCCTGAATGTGAGGTTGTACTGAAAAAAATTGTCACCAAAGGCGACCGTATTTTAGACGTACCCCTGGCGCAAATCGGCGGCAAGGGTTTATTTACCAAGGAAATTGAAGAGGATCTTTTAGACGGTACTATTGATTTGGCAGTACATAGTCTGAAGGATATGCCTACCGTTCTGCCGGAAGGCCTGTGCCTGACAGCAATTACCGAGCGTGCCAACGTCGGCGATGCTTTTGTCAGCAACAAATATGGTAGCTTCGAAGAACTGCCGCTCGGCGCTGTAGTCGGCACCAGCAGCCTGCGCCGCAAGGCACAACTGTTAGCTAAGCGTCCGGATCTGGAAATCCGCGACCTGCGCGGCAACGTTGATACCCGTCTGCGTAAGCTGGACGAGGGACTGTACGATGCTATTATTCTGGCAGCTGCAGGCTTAGAGCGTCTGGGTCACGGTGACCGCATCTCCAGCCTGATTCCTGCTGATGTCTGCCTGCCGGCTGTAGGCCAGGGCGCATTGGCAATCGAAGCACGTACCGAGGATAAAGAAGTACGCGATATGCTGAGCTTCTTAAACGACCTGAACACCAAACAGGCTACCGATGCCGAGCGTGCCTTCTTGGGCTTACTGGAAGGCGGCTGTCAGGTTCCTATCGGTGTACATGCCGACGTTGAAGGTGAAAACATTCGTATTGAAGCAATCATTGCTGCCTTAGACGGCAGCACTATTCTGCGTGATACAATAAATGGCAAGGCTGATGACGCTGTCAGCCTCGGTCAACAGCTTGGCAAAAAAATGCTGGCTGCCGGCGGTCAGGAAATTCTGGCCTCTATTCTTTAAGGAGAGTGACATCATGACAAAACAAGGTAAAGTATATTTAATCGGTGCAGGCCCCGGCGACCCGGGCCTTCTGGGACTCAAGGCCAAGGAATGCCTGCAGACTGCAGACGCTGTTGTTTATGACCGTCTGGCAGATCCGCGTATTCTGGCCTTCGCCCGCAAGGACGCAGAAATGGTTTACGTTGGCAAAGCCAGCGCCAATCACACCATGCGCCAGCCCGATATCAACAAGCTGCTGGTAAAACTGGCTGCCGAAGGTAAGGTTGTAGCACGTTTGAAGGGCGGCGACCCCTTTGTATTCGGCCGCGGCGGCGAAGAAGCCATCGAACTGCGTGAAGCAGGCCTGCCGTTTGAATTCGTTCCCGGCGTAACCAGTGCTATTGCTGTTGCCGAATATGCCGGTATCCCTGTTACCCATCGTCATGTAGCAACCTCCTTTGCCGTTATTACCGGTCACGAGGATCCTACTAAAGGCGAATCCACCATCCATTGGAAGGGTCTGGCAACCTCTGTTGACACTCTCGTTTTCCTCATGGGTGTAGAAAATATTGAAAAAATCAGCCGCGAGCTCATCGCTAACGGCCGCAGCGCCGACTGCCCGGTTGCCGTTATCCGCTGGGGCACTCATCCCGAACAGCGCACTCTGATTACCACCCTCGGCAAAGCTGCCGCTGACGTTAAGGCAACCGGCATGAAACCGCCTGCTATCTTCCTCGTCGGCGAGGTTGTACGCCTGCGTGAGCAGCTGCAATGGTTCGATAACAAGCCCCTCTTCGGCAAAACCGTTATTGTTACCCGCGCACGTGCACAGGCCAGCGCTCTTACCAAAAAGCTGGAAGCACAGGGTGCCAAGGTTATCGAAGCTCCGGCTATCAAAATCGTTCCGGCTGCAGATTACGCTCCGCTGGACAACGCTATTGCCAATATCAATGACTACAAATGGCTTGTCTTCACCAGCGCTAATGGCGTAGACTACTTCTTCGAGCGTCTTGGTGCAGCTAAGAAGGACGCCCGCGCCCTAGCTAACGTTAAGCTTGCCGCTATCGGCAGCGCCACCGCCAAGGCTCTGGCAGAGCACGGCCTCACCGCCGACCTCATTCCTTCTGCTTACAAAGCAGAGGAGCTGGCTGAAGCACTGGCTGGCGAAATCACCGCCGGTGACAAAATCCTGCTGGCACGTGCTAAGGTTGCACGCGAAGTATTGCCCGAATCCCTGCGCAAAATCGGCGCCATCGTTGACGTCGTAACTGCTTACGAAACCGTTGCCGACTGCGAAAACAAGGATGAGCTTATCGAAGCTCTCGAAAGCGGCGAAGCAAGCATCGTAACCTTCACCAGCAGCAGCACCGTAACCAACCTGCTGAAGGTTCTCGGCGATAAGAAGGAGCTGCTGAACAAGGCTGCTCTGGCTGCCATCGGCCCTATTACTGCCGATACCCTGAAAAAGCATGGCTATACTCCGGCTATCAATGCCGCTGAATATACAATCGACGGCCTCATGACCGCTATCACAAATTTTTATAATAAATAAGGAAGTGTATCAAGATGAGTATTACCGGTTTTCCTGTATACCGTCCGCGCCGCACACGCGCTACTGAAAATCTGCGTGCAATGATCCGCGAAACCGAGGTTTCCGTAAAAGACTTAATCTATCCGCTTTTCGTCGTTCCCGGCGAAAACGTTAAACATGAAATCGAATCTCTGCCCGGCAACTACCACTGGTCCATCGACCGCGTTATGGAATGCGTTGACGAGGTTGTAAAGCTGGGTATTCCCGCTGTCCTGCTCTTCGGCGTACCGTCCTACAAGGATGCTGTCGGCAGCAGCGGCTGGGATATGAACGAGCCTGTACAGCAGGCCTGCAAGCTGATTAAAGCAAAATATCCCGAGCTGGTTATCATTACCGACGTCTGCCTGTGCGAATACACCGAGCATGGTCATTGCGGCGTACTGCAAAACGGCTGCACCGTCAACAACGATGAAACTTTGCCGCTGCTGGCTAAGGTTGCCGTATCCCACGCTCAGGCCGGTGCTGACATGATTGCTCCCTCCAATATGATGGACGGTTATGTTAAGGCTATCCGCGAAGCACTGGATGCAGCAGGCTTCAACCATATTCCTATCATGGCTTATTCCGCAAAATTTGCTTCCGCATATTACGGTCCCTTCCGCGCCGCAGCAGACTCTGCTCCGTCCGCAGGCGATCGCAAAGGCTACCAGATGGACCCCGCCAACAGTGACGAAGCTCTGCGCGAGGTTGCTCTGGATATTGAAGAAGGCGCAGACATCGTTATGGTTAAACCGGCTCTGGCCTTCCTCGACGTTGTACAACGTGTACACGAAACCTTCAACCGTCCGCTGTGCGTTTATAATGTCAGCGGCGAATACGCTATGGTTAAAGCTGCAGCTGAAAAAGGCTGGATTGACGAAAAACGTATCGTTATGGAAACCATGCTGGGCTTCAAACGTGCCGGTGCCAAAATGATTATTACCTACCATGCGCTTGATGTAGCAAAATGGCTGCAAGGCAAATAAGGAGATATAACAATGGAACATACAAAATCTCAGGCTGCTTTTGAGGAAGCACGCCAATATATCCCTCCTTCCGCAGTGTCGGCGGTGTACCGCCGTTCATCTCCGGCGGCAAGGGCAGCAAAATCTATGACATCGACGGCAACGAATACATCGACTACGTTATGTCCTACGGTCCGCTGCTCATGGGCCATGTACCCGACTGCGTAACCGACGCTATCAAGACTGCTGCTGAAAAGGGCACCTCTTACGGCGCTCCGACTGTTGCCGAAACCGAGCTGGCAAAATTAATCTGCCACCTCGTTCCGTCTATGGATATGGTCCGCATGGTCAACAGCGGTACCGAAGCAACCATGAGCGCTCTGCGTCTGGCACGTGCCTATACCGGCCGTGACTGCATCATTAAATTCATCGGCTGCTACCATGGTCACCATGACAGCCTGCTTGTTAAGGCAGGCAGCGGCGGAGCTACCTTCGGCGTACCTGACAGCCCGGGCGTACCCAAGGCAGTAGCAGCAACCACTATTACTGTACCCTTTAACGACCTGCCTGCTCTGGAAAAGGTTTTTGCCGAACGCGGCGAAGAAATCGCCTGCGTTATCATGGAGCCTACTCCGGGCAACATGGGCCTGGTTCTTCCGCACGAAGGCTTCCTGGAAGGCGTGCGTGCGATTACTAAAAAGTATGGCGCTCTCCTCATCTGTGATGAGGTTATGAGCGGCTTTCGCAGCGCTCAAGGCGGCAGCCAGTCCCTCTATGACATTGACCCCGATATTACCTGCCTTGGCAAGGTAATCGGCGGCGGTCTGCCTGTTGCTGCTTACGGCGGCAAGCGTGAAATCATGCAGATGGTTTCTCCTGCAGGCCCGATGTATCAGGCAGGTACCTTAAGCGGTAACCCGCTGGCTATGGCTGCAGGTATTGCCGCGCTAACCTACATGGAGCAGAACGACGTCTGCAACCGCGCAGAAAGCCTTTGCGCTATTCTGACCGGCGGCTTGGAAAAGGCAGCAGCTAAGGCCGGTGTACCTGTACAGATTCATCGCCTCGGCAGCATGTTTACCGTCTTCTTCAGCGATAAACCGGTAACTGATTTTGACAGCGCTGCAGCCAGCGATCTGGAAGCCTTCAAAATCTACTTCCACTCCATGCTGGAGCAGGGCATCTATCTGCCGCCTTCTCAATTTGAGACAAACTTTGTTTCCGTTGCTCATAGTCCCGAAGATTTACAAAAGACTATCGATGCAGCAGAAGTTGCTTTCGCTGAGGTTGCTAAAGCAAGAAAATAATAGCTAAAGCATAAAAATAAGCGTGCAGGCTTGCACACGCTGACATTCGTCAGCTGCAAGCCTGCACGCTTTTAGTTTTAGTTCAATATTTAGTATTACCCGCGAATCAGCTTAATAGAAGGCACTGCCGCTCTGACAAATTTCCACAGCAGCACGGAAATACTGCAATCCATAACAGAATGCAGTACAGTACCAGCACCTACCAGCACTATAACGCTCATAACAAAGCCGTTGGACAGCTGCTCCGGCGTAAACATATAACCGCTGAAGAAGAAAGGCGCTACCACAAGCACCTCGCCCACAGCATGCAATACAGCAAGTCCAAGATTCAGACTGATACCGGCTGCAAAGCTTTCCATAATATCTGGATAACGCTTAATGATATAAGCACCAACCAGAGCAAAATAAGATGAGTTGCCGCACGCGCAGCAATAATCAGAGGTGTCGTTACAAAAAAGCCATCGTTGTACCTAAGCAGACCGCTGCTGCCACCTTAGGCGAAATAAACATTGCCAAAAAAATTGCCACATGCGCACCCAAGGTAAAGGACATCGGTCTGATAATCACCTTCGGCATAACCATAGGTACAACCAAACCTATAGCGCACAATACGCCTGCGAGAACAAGTTAATAAATATTTTTATGTTCCAAGAGTATTTCCTCCTATTCAAATATTAGCTAGTGATTATAGCACTATTTGAGATAACGTGCAAGTACTATGTAAAAATGATTTTTTTAATACTAGGTTATTCACTTCTCCCGGTGGATTTATCCCGATAATTTCCCACTTATCCCCAGTTTTTCACAAAAGTTATCCACAATGTGCATAACTTTTGTGGATTGGTGGATAAAAGCTGTGCATACCCTTTATAAAAATCTGCCTATCCATAAACATCTCCGCCTGCTGCTTATTATTCCACTCCCCCAGCCTTCTCGATTTGACTTATTATCCATAATAGCATATAATTTAAGTAGGTTTATAGATAATTACCGAGTTTAACTCAAAGGTGGAGAATCAATGAAAATATCAACTAAAGGACGCTATGCCTTGCGCATGATGCTGGATTTGGCAGAGCATCAGCAGGACGGCTTTGTTGCCCTCAAGGACATTGCGGCAAGACAAAACATTTCCAAAAAATATCTGGAGCAGATTGTGCCTATTCTGAATAAATCCAACTTTCTGCAGGCCAACCGTGGCTTTCAGGGCGGTTATCGTTTGGTTAATGCACCGCGTGAATATACTGTCGGCAGCATTCTGCGCCTTACAGAAGGCAACCTTACACCGGTAGCCTGTCTGGACTTTAACCCTGTAGGCTGCGAGCGCCGCAACGAATGCATTACCTTGCCTCTGTGGCAGGGACTGAACAAGGTTATTGCAGACTATCTGGACAATATCACCCTGCAGGATATTCTCGACAACTATAAAGCTCGCAGCATTGATAATTATTCGATTTAATGCTTAACCGCCGGTTACATTGATATGTACCCCCAATACTGGACACCCAGTATTGGGGGTATTTTAATGAAATAC
>OKSX01001089.1_pt1 | contig 14768 bp, 10 predicted proteins | sample 1606391 | NCBI WGS metagenome assembly OKSX01 (sample SAMEA3879578, study PRJEB24766) | human gut metagenome | biome: human-associated habitat; feature: feces | place: USA | collected 1985/1987
CCCGTCAGACCTTCAGTTCCGAACGCTATTCAATCTGGACAATGCAGAGTAATTATCACAACCTGCCTATGGTGAACGGTGTGCCACAGCAGTTCGGTTCGGAATTTAGGGCTACGGATGTGCACTTTGATCCGAGACGTATGTATTTCTCTGCAAATATTGCGACAGCTTATCCGGCAGAGGCAAATGTAAAAAAATGGGTCCGTTCGTACCAGTTGGGAAAGAACTCCCTGAAAATAGAAGATTCGTTCTCTTTGGACAAGGCGGATAAACCGAATCAAGTCAATTTCCTCACTTGGGGGGAGGTGGATGTGTCGGTTCCGGGAGTAGTCACGGTTGAAGTGAATGGTGAGAAAGTCCGGATGACGTATAATAAGAGCGCCTTTACACCGACTGTCGAAACGATCCGCCTGGACGATCCTCGCTTGTCGAATGTTTGGGGCGAACAGGTCTGCCGGATATCGTTGAACGCCAATAAGCAGCTGCTTTCCGGCTCCTATACTTATACAATAACAACAATAAAATAATTGGTACATGATGAAAAATTTGATTGCATTTGCTTTTTCGGCATTTCTGCTATCTTGTGTAGGTGCCCCTAAAACAGAGGAAAAAAGTTTTATTGACGAGAATATCGATTTTGCCCGTGCACAAATAGGGAATGAGATCGGTGTGATCGAAGCGAGTGGGAAATGCTTGAATCCGGTGACGCTTAAGATAGACAGTTCTGTCTATTATTGTGGTTATGCGGATTGGCGGAGCGGCTTTTTCCCCGGATCTGTCTGGTATTTGTATGAACTGACGGGCGACAGCACGTTGCTGCCGTTGGCCGCCAAATATACGGATGCCATAGAGGAAGCCAAAAACCTGACTTGGCATCATGATATCGGATTTATTGTAAATTGCAGTTTCGGGAATGGCTTGAGACTGGCAGGGACGCCTTCTTATAAAGATGTGATGGTGCAGGCTGCCAAGTCGTTGTCTACCCGCTTCCGTCCGGCTGCCGGGATTATCCAGTCGTGGGATGTGGAACGCGGATGGCAGTCTGAACGGGGTTGGGAATGTCCGGTTATCATTGACAACATGATGAATCTGGAACTGATGTTCGAAGCGACGCGTCTGTCCGGCGACTCTTCTTTCTATAAGATTGCGGTGTCGCATGCTGATCGTACCATGGAGGAACATTTTCGCCCGGATGGAAGTTGTTACCATGTGATTGACTACAGTATCAAGGATGGTAAAGTGCGCCATCGCCAGACGGCACAAGGATATGCCGACGAATCTATCTGGAGTCGCGGGCAGGCATGGGCTATCTACGGTTATGCGGTATGCTATCGTGAAACCAAGGACCGTAAATATCTGGATCAGGCCTTGAAAACGTTCAATATGATGAAGAATCTGGAGAATATGCCGGAAGATCTGATTCCTTACTGGGATATGTCGGCTCCGAATATCCCGAACGAACCACGCGATGTATCGACGGCTTCCTGTATCGCTTCCGCGCTTTATGAGATCAGTACGATGGATGTTCCGGATGCAGCCGGCTATAAAATGTATGCCGACAGTATCATGGTTTCACTTTCTTCTCCGGCCTATCGGGCTGCATTGGGCACGAATGGAAACTTCCTGCTGATGCATTCTGTTGGCAGCATTCCTCACAATTCGGAAATAGACGTCCCATTGAACTATGCCGATTACTATTATCTGGAAGCATTAAAACGTAAACGGGATATCGAGAAAGGTCTTTAATTAATGAGTATGCATTATGCTTAAATATCTATTTCCCTTATCATTTTTCTTTTTTATATAATATTCATAACTTTGCTTATCCGCGCGTATCGGAACCGGCAAGGAGAGTTTCCGTCCGATAAACCCTATTATTTGCTGATCGATATGTTGTTGGGTGGAGCTTGTATTGGCGAAGTCGATTCTCTGGCTTTGCCGGTGGAGATGAAAGTGGGGCGGGTACGATATTATAGGAAGGATTGATATATTTAATTTAAGATAGCATGAAAACAGGAAAGTTGATTTTAGCATTGGTATTTCTGATGTTGTTTGCCGATGCTTCGATGGCTGCCAAGTGGAAAGCCAAACATGTAGTTTTGATCGGTCTGGACGGCTGGGGCGCTTATAGTGTGAACAAGGCCGAAATGCCGAATGTGAAGAAGTTGATGGAAGAAGGATCTTATACGTTGAAAAAACGCTCTGTACTTCCGTCTTCCAGTGCCGTAAACTGGGCTTCCATGTATATGGGGGCGGGACCGGAACTTCATGGTTACACGGAATGGGGATCGCAAACTCCGGAACTGCCTTCCCGTGTAGTGAATAAGCACGGTATTTTCCCGACTGTGTTCAGCTTGCTTCGCGAGTCTGATCCGAAAGCTGAAATCGGCTGTATCTGTGAATGGGCGGGAATCCGTTACGTTGTCGATACGTTAGCTTTGAGTTATGATAAAAATATTACGGAAAAGCCGCAGAATCCGGCCACTGCCAAATGTGCGGTTGAATATATCAAGCGTGCACGTCCGGCATTGGTCAATATCGTTTTCGACGAACCCGATCATGTCGGTCATGCTGAAGGTCATGACACACCTGCCTACTATGAAAAGCTGAAAGAGCTCGACGGCTATATCGGCCAAATCATTCAGGCGGTTAAGGATGCAGGTATGTTGGATGAGACTATCTTTATCGTCACAGCCGATCATGGTGGTATCAAGAAAGGGCATGGCGGCAAGACCATGGAAGAAATGGAGACTGCCTTTATTATTGCCGGCAAGGGAATCAAGAAAGGATATGAATTCCAGGAAAGCATGATGCAGTTCGACTGTGCTTCGACAATCGCTTATATCTTCGGGTTGAAACAGCCGCAGGTTTGGATCGGACGTCCGATGATCCAGGTGTTTAAATGACCGTTTTCTTTCTGTATTCAGCCGGGGTAATTTCAAACTGGGCTTTGAAACAGCGGGTGAAATAACGCGGAGAACCGAAGCCCAGCCGGTCGGAGATGTCGGCGATCTGTAGATCGGGGTTTTCCGTCAACATGGTTGCGGCCCGCTTCAGTTTGCAGTTGAGGACAAAGTCATTGGGTGTCATACCTGTCAGTGCCTTGAATTTGGCATACAATGAACTTCGACTGAGTCCCAACTCGCGGGCCATCATATTCATGTCGAAGTCGATATTATCAAGATTCTTTTCAATGATCGAGTTGACCGTATCCAAGAACTTTTGGTCTATCGGGTTGCTTGCCAGCGATTGTGCATCGAAATCTTTCTGCTGGCTGAATTTCTTTTGCAAGATAATACGATTACGGACCAGGTTATTGCAACGTGCCAGTAATACCTTTGCATTGAATGGTTTGTTTATATAGTCGTCGGCGCCTCGTTGTAAGCCTTCGATATTTTGTTCGGCGGAAGTGAGTGCCGTAAGCAGTACGACCGGGATGTGACATACATCAAAATCATTTTTGATCTTCAAGCACATCTCTGTTCCGGACATTTCCGGCATCATGACATCGCTAACGATGATGTCCGGTCGTTCTGCGCGTGCCTTTTCCAATCCTTCTTTACCGTTTCGTGCCAGCAGGACGCGGTAGGTCGGTGAGAACAGGGAGTTGAGTATCTGGAGTAATTCTTCGTTGTCTTCGACCAGTAGGATCGTATGAGGGGAATCGTCTCCTTCGATCAATAGCTCTTTTTGTTCCGTATCGGAAAACTCTTCCATGTGATCGGAAAAGGCGACCGTGTCGGGAATCAGGCTTTCCGTTTGCTTTTCTTGCTGCTTTTGTGCCAGTTCTTCCTCGGTAAAAAGCGTGCAGCCTTTCTGGAGATGGACAATGAAAATACTACCGTAGCCCGGTGTACTTTCCACTTGTATCGTTCCGTGGTGCAACTCGATTATGCTTTTGGTCAATGAAAGTCCGATCCCCGTGCTGGGAGTCTTGGTGATATTCGAGATACCGTTTTCAGCCTGATAGAATCGGTCGAATATTTTGTCTATATCTTCTTTGCTGATACCGATACCGTTGTCGATAACTTTAATGGTAACTTCATTTTCTTTGTTTTCCAAAATCATTTCAATGGCTGCATTCGGTTTGGTGTACTTGAAAGCATTGGATAGCAGGTTATAGAAGACTTTTTGCATTTGCTTCGGGTCGAAATAACACAAAACATTCTCTTGCGGAGCCGTGAAATTGTATGTGATGGAACGGCTGGACGCATATTCATAAAAAGACAGGTAAATCTCTTTCAGGAACGGGACGATGTCTTGCTCGTACACTTTCAGCTTCATATGCCCCTGTTCCAGTTTACGGAAATCCAATAACTCACTGATCAAGTTCCGCATATGATAAGTGTTTTTATATACTTTCAGCAGTTTGTTGTATACGGAAGGTGACAATGAACTGCTTTGTAATAAGAGTTCTATCTGGGAGATAATCAGCGTCAACGGTGTCCTGAACTCATGCGAGATGTTGGAGAAGAACTGTAGTTTTGCCTGATTCAACTCTTCGATCGCTTCTTTTTCCTTCCGTTCCATTTCCAGTGAAGTTTGCAACATGTATTGTGATTTCTTGAAACGGTAAATGCTGTACAGTATACTAATGATCAAGATGAAGTAGAGGAAATAAGCTAAGTTGGATGCATACCAGGGGGAATGGATATGAATGTCCATCTTGATGGTACGCGGTTGTTCCTGATTCGGGTCGCATTGTATTTCCCGGACGATGAGCGTGTACTTTCCGGGGTTCAAGTTCGTATAGAAAATATTGTTGTCTTTGCTGGGTATCCATTTCTTGTCGAAACCTTCCAACATGTATTCGTAAGACGCCTTTTTCAGCGTATTGACATAGTTGTTCGATGTAAAAGTGAAAATCAGATTATTTTGATTATAGGCCAGCTCTATTTCTCGAGTGAAAGGTAGGGCGGTGGCCAGCACCTTGTTGTGGTCGCCGGGAGAAACTTGTTCGTTGTTAATGAACAGGTCGGAAAAATATAGTTGGTAGTCTTTGGCGGAGTTGAACAACTGCTGTTCAAAGAATGTCGCCATGCCATTGCTGCTGCCGACGAATATTTCTCCGTTTTTGCAGACCAGGATTCCGCAACCGATGTTTATGCCTGTCAGAGGCAGGGCCGTCCCCAGTTCCACGACCTTGAACAGGTTTTGATCCGGATCGAAAAAGGTAATTCCTTTGTCGCCTGTTATCACTAATTGGTCCAGGGTCGACAAGGTGAGTTCATAGCAGTAGTCACTGGCGATGAAGCTATTTTCGGTTGTATATCCGATAAACCGTTTGTTCTTCTCGTCATAGTGGAACAGGCCGGAGCCACGGGTTCCGAGGAAGATCCGTCCCTCTTTGTCTTCGATTATTTGAGATATGGGAAATGTTCCCAATCCGTTTTCACCAGAACGGTATTGTACCTTGTCTTCTTCATTTTCGAGGTTGATCTTCCAGACACCTTTGCCGTAGGCCAACCAAATGTACCCTTTCGAGTCAATTAGGAAGCAGGTGTTCCCGTAATACTTACCGCTTTTGAACAATGGAGATACTTTTTCTGTATATAGATTCATTTTGAAGATTCCTTTCGGTCCGGTACAAATCAATTCGTCATTGTAGATTCTCATCTGGTTGATGCGGTCGCCTGCTATTACGGCATAAGACGGATCTTCGAAATAGGGATTTTTGAACCGTTTATTTTTGATGTCGTAGATGGATAGTCCTCCGGTATGTGTTCCAATATACAGTTTGTTGCGTTCAGGGCTGTAGGCTATTGCCTTCAGGTTGTTATGAGCAATGGAGTTACGATTCTCATCGGCCATGAAGTAGGTGAATTTCTTCGTTTTCCGGTCGAAAAAGTTCAACCCGCCTCCTTCGGTACAGATCCAGATATTATTGTCTTTATCTTCCACCATATTACCGACGAAAGGATAATTCAGGCAATCGTTCCGGCTGTTGTTAGCTGCATAAACCGTGAAAATATCTGTCTCCGGGTTGAAATAATTGACACCGCCGTAATAGGTCCCCAACCAGATCGTGCCTTGTCTGTCTTTGTAAACGGGGAATACGGATGAATGGGTCATGCTGCCGGGCAGAGGGTTGCGGGCATAAACTTCGAACTGATTGCTGGTCGGATTATATTTGTTTAGCCCGGTGAAAGTGCCGAACCAGATGTTCCCGAAGTTGTCTTCCACGAAATCCCGGACCTGGTTGCTCGATATGTTGTTGGGGTTGGAAGGATCGTAACGGTAACGGGTGAAATTGCCGTGCACGTCCCTTTTGTACATGCCATTCATGCGAATGGATATCCAAAGATTATATTTGGAGTCTTCATATAGGTCGTAAATGTCTTCTCCCATGATCATACAGGTCAGGGATTTGTCGTCATTCATCTTGAAGAGTCCGTCTGTAGTGCCGATCCAGTACCGGCCGCCGGAATCTTCCAACAAACAGGTCGCACGCTGGTTCCGATTTTCCAGCCTCGTGACGAAATCGAAATCGTTTTTATCCGGATTCCAGGTGAGTATGGAGTCAGCTATTCCTACCCATATTGTTCCTTTGATAGAAGCGACGGTATATACGTTTGATTTCCGTAGGCATGAGAATTTCTGTGTCTGGATGTCATAGCGGATCAAGGATTGATCGGAGTCGAAGAAAACATTTCCATCTTTGTCGCCTGCAATGAAGTGCGTCTGGTTACCTATCGGATTGGCGTTTTGGCGATGAAATTCGGATGGTTTGTATACTTTGGTCTGTACGCCGTCGTATATGCTGATTCCCTCTTCCGTCCCGAACCACATTCTACCCAAATTATCCTGGTAGATGGCCATGACGGAAAGTTGTGACAGGCCTTCCTGCATGCCTATATGCTTGAAATATATCGGGTATGTGCCGGAGCAAAATCCTACAAGCAGTATGAGTGATATGATGATTCTTCTCATAGTATTATAGTATATAACATTAGCAGTTCTGTTGTTTAAGGGGCTAAGATAAAAAATTTTTCCAAAAGCATTATCTTTGCAGGCATGAAAAAGCAAGTCTTCATTTTTTATCCGTTTTTGTTAGTTCTCCTGTTGCTGTTGTTTGCCGGCGGACTGGTTTATGGCGCTGTCTCGATACCCGTTGAAAGTGTGGTGAATATATTGCTGGGAGAGGGAACGGAGCGACTTGCATGGCAGAATATTGTGTTGCAGAGCCGTTTTCCCCAGGCTGTAACGGCTTTGTTAGCAGGTGCTTCGCTGGCTGTTAGTGGATTGTTGCTACAGACATTGTTCAGGAATCCGCTTGCCGGTCCTTCCATATTGGGAATCAGTGACGGGGCCAATCTGGGAGTCGCTGCGATCATGCTCTATTTCGGCGGTTCGTTGAGTATGGTGACCGATTTGCCGATCAGCGGTTATCTGGCGGTTATCATGGCCGCATTTAGTGGTGCGGCCTGTATTTTGGGATTGATTATTTATTTCTCGGCGAAGGTGAAGAATAACGTCATGTTGTTGATTATCGGTATTATGATCGGTTATCTCGCTTCATCATTGATTTCGGTTCTGAATTATTATGCATCGACTGACAAGGTGCATGCATTTGTGATGTGGGGATTGGGGAACTTCTCCGGGGTTTCCTTGCAACAGCTGCCTTATTTTGCCGGTTTTACCTGTATAGGATTGCTATTGGCCATTCTTTTGATCAAACCTCTGAATGCATTGCTCTTAGGAGAAATGTATGCTGCCAATTTAGGAATCAAGATCAGGCGGACGCGTATTCTGATCCTGTTGTGTACAGGATTGCTTACTGCGACTACGACTGCCTTTTGCGGGCCGATCTCCTTTATCGGGCTGGCGGTCCCGCATGTCGCACGTTTGATGTTGGGCTCATCCAATCATAAGATGCTGGTTCCTGTAACGTTGCTGACCGGTTCTTGCATCGCGTTGCTTTGTAATCTGTTGATGGTATTGCCGGGTACGCATAACATATTGCCGCTGAATGCCGTGACTCCGATGCTCGGTGCGCCTGTCATCATTTATGTAATTGTGAACCGGAAAAACATCCAATACTTTGACTGACCGATATATGACAAAAGTAGCTGCAATAGAAACAAAAGGACTTTGTATCGGTTACCTGCTGAAAGGCGGTAAGAGGAAAGTGGTCCATGAGGATTTGAACCTGCAACTCGTTTCGGGCGAGGTGACTTGTTTGTTGGGACTGAACGGTGCCGGTAAATCGACGCTGCTTCGTACGCTTTGTGGTTTTCAGCCTCCACTCGGAGGGGAAATACGTTTGATGGGGAAGCCTCTTTCCGGTTATTCGCAGGCAAACTTTTCCTTGACTGTCGGTGTTGTACTGACAGAAAAGACTAATGCAGGAGGAATTACCGTCTATGAACTGGTTTCGTTGGGCAGGCATCCTTATACCGGCTTTTTCGGACAGTTGAAGAAGCGGGATCATGTTATCATCGAGCAATCGCTTGAAGCTGCCGGCATAGCTCATAAAGCCAATAACTATGTCTCGGAGCTAAGTGACGGTGAACGGCAGAAGGCTATGATTGCCAAGGCGCTTGCCCAACAGTGCCCGATTATCCTGTTGGACGAACCGACCGCCTTTCTGGATGTGACCAGCCGTATCGAAACAATGGTTTTGTTGCATCGCCTGGCAGTCGAGCAAGAGAAAGCGGTTCTGCTTTCTACTCACGACCTGGACCTGGCTATCCAAATGGGGGATTGCCTTTGGCTACAGGAGAAAGGACGTCCGATGGCTTGCGGAACTCCCGAAGACCTGATTATGAGTGGAGCTTTTGAATCTTTTTTCGGTAAGGAGGGAATCGTATTCGATCCGGCAACCGGAAAGCTGAATACGGAAGCTCCTACGTCACCCATCGGTGTGGAAGGCGACTTTCTGACTTCTTATTGGGTAGGGAATGCTCTGATCCGTAATGGTTACCGTCCTTCGCCCGTAAAGGAAGGGCAGTTGAATATCACTTGCAAGAGCCCGCATGAACTGGTTGTGGCTTTCCCTGAGGGCTGCAAGGAAGAACTCCGGACGGTGGCGGAGCTTGTCTCTCTTATCGGCATGAGAAAAAGTTTTTATGGACATGGAAACAACGTTTCTCGCTTATGACAATAAATTTTCCCGGTAGGAAATAAAAGTTTTGTTTAAGATTAAAAGGAATAAATATGGCAAACGAAATAACATGGCGGCTGGAGCATGAGAGGATCGGCCGGTTGTTGTTGCATTATGCGATGCCGGCAGTGATCGGTACAATGGTGAATGCTCTTTATAATATTGTCGACCGTATCTTTATCGGTCAGGGAGTCGGTCCGCTGGCAATGGCAGGATTGACGCTGACATTCCCTATTCTGTTGTTCCTCCAGGCGTTCGGAATGCTCATCGGGGCGGGGGCTGCGACGCGTGTCTCCATCTATCTGGGACGAAGGGAGAATGAGATGGCGGAAAAGGTATTGGGGAATGCTTTCACCTTGACATTCATCATAACGCTTGCGACAGTAGTTCCCTGCATGATCTGGATGAAAGATTTATTACTGGCTTTCGGGGGAAGCGAACAGATCATCCCGTATGCGCAGGATTATCTGAATATCGTGGTTCCGGGGACGCTCCTGACCTCCCTCAGTTTTGGCTTCAACGCTGTCATGCGTGCTTCCGGCTATCCGAAGAAAGCAATGTTTACCATGCTGATCGGGGCGATAACCAATGTGATACTTGATCCTATTTTCATTTTCTGGCTGGATATGGGGATTAAGGGAGCTGCCATCGCGACGATCATCTCGATGCTGCTCTGCACTCTTTTTGTCATGAACCATTTTGTCCAGAAAGACAGTATCGTCCGTTTCCATAAAGGGACGTTCAAGCTGGAAAAGCATGTGGTATGGAATATCCTGACGATCGGTGTTTCGCCTTTTGCCATGCAGTTGGCGGGAAGTTTGGTGGTGGTGATCCAGAACTATGCACTCAAACAGCATGGGGGAGACTTGGCATTGGGGGCAAACGGCATTATCACCAGTGTCGGAATGCTTTTGGTGATGCTGATTATCGGGATCGCGCAGGGGATGCAGCCGATTGTTGGTTTCAATTTCGGGGCAAAGAAATACGAGCGTGTCCAGGAAACGCTACGTCTGGTCATCATAACCTCTACCATTATCATGGGAGTCGGCTGCTTTTGTAGCGTGGCGTTTCCGAAATTGATCACCCGTGCCTTTACGAACGATCCTGATTTATTGGATGTGACGGCAAATGGCTTGCGGATCAGTTTGTTGGTATTTGTGGTCGTCGGTTCGCAGATCTCGATCAGCCAGTTTTTCCAAAGCATCGGGATTGCTTGGAAGGCTATGTTTTTGAGTTTAAGCCGCCAAGTCTTGTTCCTGATACCAGCGATGTTGCTGTTCTCCCGCTTTTGGGGGTTGGATGGTGTCTGGTATGCTGCTCCCTTCTCTGATTTTGTTGCGGCTGTAACTGCTTGGCTCTTTTTGTGGTATCATGTTAAAAACATGAAAAGTAAGAATTCGGATTGAACTTTTTAGTATCTTGTTTGTCATACTATATGAAAGTAGATTGATTAGGTTTCAACTAAAAGAATGAGAAGTATGAAAAGAGTATTATTATTACTGGCTGTCCTGCTATTTAGTGCAGGGACAATGATGGCCCAGCAGGATAAAGCTGCCGAGAAGGCCGCCAAGAAAGCAGAAAAAGAAGCGAAGAAAGCCGCCGAAGCAGCTGAACAGATGGCCTTGTTCGAACAAGGTGTACAAGCACTGAAGGAGAAAGATTTTGTATTGGAAGCCGAACGTGTCGAGTTTAAGCGTGGACAATTCGTCTATGTGACCCCGAGCACGAACTTTGTTTCCATGAAAGGTGACCGGGCGACTATCCAGTTGGCTTTCAATACTGCCGCTGCCGGCCCGAACGGGATCGGGGGGATAACGGTCGATGGCAGTGCTTCAAATATAGAGATGAAAACAGACAAAAAAGGAAATGTTACGTTTAGTATGATGGTACAAGGTGTTGCAATCTCCGCCAATGTGACAATCCGTATGGTAAAAGGCACGAACAAGTGTACGGCAACTGTGAGTCCGAACTTCAACAGCAACCGTATTTCGTTTACCGGTTATCTGTATCCGTCGGATCAGTCCAACGTGTTTAAGGGACGTGCCATCTGACGTGTAGATTCTTTTGTTCAGGAAAAGCTGCTTTCGGAAAGGGAAGCAGCTTTTTTTGTGCAACGTATTTTATATCTTTGTCCGTCAAAATATCATAAACATAAAAGTCATGCAATTAGCAATAGATCAGAAAGACATAGATAAGTTCCTGATGGTGGGTGACAAGGTGCTTATCAAACCGAAGAACCCGCAGAGTCAGACAAAATCCGGATTGTATCTGCCGCCTACTGTTCAGCAGGAGAAGATTCAGAGCGGCTATATCATCAAGGTCGGTCCCGGCTTTCCACTTCCTTCCCAGAGCGAGGAGCATGAAGTATGGAAAAGAAAACAGAAGGTGAGGTGCATTATCTTCCTTTGCAGGCGCATGAAGGCGATTTGGCTGTATTTCTACAGAATGCGGCTTACGAGATCAATTTTAATGAAGAGAAGTTCCTGATCGTCCCTCATTCGGCTATTTTGATGTTGGTTCGTGACGAAGGTTTGTTCGAATAACTCCTTTTTGTTTGGCAAAATACTGTGCTATCCAGTTTTTTGATGTATTTTTGCAACCAAATCAACAAGACTAACTATCAATAGTAGCGATTATAATGAATAAAATTGTAAGTAAAGAACATTTCTCTGCCAACGTAGTGAAACTGGAAGTGGAAGCACCTTTGATTGCCCGCTCCCGTAAGGCAGGCCACTTTGTTATCGTGAAGGTGGGTGAGAAAGGTGAACGCATTCCCCTCACCATTGCCGGAGCTGATACGACGAAAGGAACTATCACACTCGTGATCCAGGCTGTAGGAGGTTCGTCAAAAAAGATATGCGAACTGAATGCCGGTGATTATATTACCGATTTGGTCGGCCCGCTGGGGCAAGCCACCCATATCGAGAAAGTAGGCACGGTTGTGTGTGCCGGCGGTGGTGTCGGTGTGGCTCCTTTATTGCCGATCGTGGAGGCTTTTCATAAGGCGGGCAACCGTGTGATTGTAGTGCTGGCCGCCCGTACGAAGGACCTGGTTATCTTGGAAGAGCAGATGCGTGCCAACTCCGATGAGGTGATCGTGATGACAGACGACGGTTCTTACGGTACAAAAGGTTTGGTGACGAATGGCGTGGAAAGTGTGATCAACCGTGAAAAGGTGGATTTGTGCGTCACGATCGGTCCGGCCGTCATGATGAAATTCGTCTCTGCCTTGACGAAGAAATACGAGATCCCGACAGTCGCCTCTTTGAATACGATTATGGTGGACGGGACCGGAATGTGCGGCGCTTGCCGTATTACGGTCGGAGGAAAGACGAAGTTCGTCTGTGTGGACGGACCGGAATTCGATGCTCACCAAGTAGATTTCGATGAGATGCTGATGCGCCTCGGTGCTTATAAAGATATTGAAAAGAAATAACGAAACCACAGTAAACAAATGACAACAGAAGAACTGATCGCTGCCCGTCGTGCCGAACCGTGGAGAGAAGCACTGCGTAAAAGCAAAAAAAATAAGGAACGTACGGATATCCCCCGTGTAGAAATGAATGAGCTGGATGCGGAATACCGCAGCCATACCCGCCTCGAAGAGGTAAACCTCGGATTGACGAAGGAGCAGGCCATGCAGGAAGCCCAGCGTTGTCTGGACTGTCCGAATCCGACCTGTATGCAAGGATGTCCGGTAAGTATCAATATCCCGACGTTTGTGAAGAACATCGAACGGGGAGAGTTTCTGGAAGCGGCCAGAGTGCTGAAGGAAACAAGTGCATTGCCGGCTGTCTGCGGCCGTGTATGTCCGCAGGAAAAACAGTGCGAAAGCAAGTGCATTCATCTGAAGATGGGTAAACCGGCTGTCGCTATCGGTTACTTGGAACGTTTTGCCGCCGATTATGAACGGGAAAGCGGAAACATTTCCATCCCGGAAGTAGCGGAGAAGAACGGCATAAAGATTGCCGTTGTCGGTTCAGGTCCCGCCGGCCTTTCATTTGCCGGTGATATGGCAAAGCGTGGCTATGATGTGACGGTATTTGAAGCTTTGCACGAAATCGGTGGTGTGTTGAAATACGGTATTCCCGAATTCCGCCTGCCGAATAAGATTGTGGATGTAGAAATTGAAGGGCTGCGCAAGATGGGTGTGAAGTTCATGACAAACTGTATTGTCGGCAAGACAATCAGTTATGACGATCTGCATGCGGATGGTTTCAAAGGAATCTTCGCTGCCAGCGGCGCCGGGCTTCCTAACTTTATGAATATTCCGGGAGAGAACCTGGTCGGGGTGATGTCTTCCAATGAATACTTGACACGTGTCAATCTGATGGATGCAGCCAATCCGGATAGCGATACGCCTGTCTTGCAGGGTAAGAAAGTGGCTGTCATCGGTGGTGGCAATACAGCAATGGACTCGGTCCGTACTGCCCGCCGCTTGGGTGCCGAACGTGCCATGATCGTTTATCGCCGTAGTGAAGAAGAGATGCCCGCACGGTTAGAGGAGGTGAAACATGCCAAAGAGGAAGGTGTGGAGTTTATGACCTTGCATAATCCGGTCGAATATCTTGGTGACGAACGGGGCCGTGTCAAACAGATGCGCTTGCAGAAGATGGAGCTGGGTGAACCGGATGCTTCCGGACGTCGTCGTCCTGTACCAGTCGAAGGAGCGATCGAAACAATTGATGTGGATGAAGTGATTGTCAGCGTCGGTGTTTCTCCCAATCCGCTTATCCCGCGTGCTTTCCAGGGATTGGAAGTAAGCAAAAAGGGAACGATCGTGGTGAATGAAGAAAATATGCGCTCAGCCTTGCCTGATGTATATGCGGGTGGTGATATCGTCCGTGGCGGTGCAACCGTAATCCTGGCAATGGGTGACGGTCGTAAGGCTGCTGCTGCAATGGATGAAGCATTGAGGGGATAGTGTGGTATTTTTTCAATATTTTGACTTTTGAGGATAGCTTTTCGGGGTTCGGGAAGCTATCCTTTTTTTAGAAACTGTTTTAGTGATTTATTTATACTTGCACCGATGTATGGTTATGTGGAATGTTGCTGCAATAAGAAATAAAGTGTATACCAGGACATGAAACATTGCCCAGTTATGTCACAATTCATGGTTATATTTACTGGACGCAGATTACGCAGACAAGCGTAGATATATTAATTGACAATATAAAATAAGTCTGCGTTAATTAGCGCATTCTGCGACGTCTGCGTCCAGTTTATCTTCTTTATACACTTTTACTCTCCAAGCCAAAATGGGCCTTGAACCAATGTTGGATCCTTATCTATTTCTGATTGATGTATCGGATACCAATAGAATTTGCGAGGATAAACACGATCCATGTATTTTGTGCGTTTGAAGAAGGCGTTGTCTCCTTGATCAGTATATTCGGTTCCATAATAATTCATCCCATAATCCGGTCCATTGACACCCCAATCTGGATTTTCACCCTGCTCATTTAGGTTTCCGATGCCATAATGGGCTGTTTTCCAGCGACGCAAATCATGGTAACGAACTCCTTCACCCACAAATTCTACTCGGCGTTCTTTGTGTATCAAACGTCTTACCTCTTTCTGGTCTGAGAAATTGATCTTAATGCGGGTAAAACCATTCTCATCCGTGCCAGTTCCATATTCGGCAATACCAGCCCGATGGCGAATC
>OKSX01001094.1_pt1 | contig 14721 bp, 10 predicted proteins | sample 1606391 | NCBI WGS metagenome assembly OKSX01 (sample SAMEA3879578, study PRJEB24766) | human gut metagenome | biome: human-associated habitat; feature: feces | place: USA | collected 1985/1987
GTTCTCCGCCACGGAAACCACCCGCCGCGCCACGCTTCAGGAGACTTCCACCGGACGCATGGTGACTGAAAACCTCGCCTCAGATGTGGACTGGATGCCCAAAGGCGCCACACTCGTCTACACCTCCAAGAAGCCGAAAGGATACGACGTGATTACGCTCGACGTTCCCTCGCTCCGGAGCACTACAATTGCACGTGGCGTTCCCACGGATAATTTCACGGTGACACCCGACGGCCGCTCGCTCATCTATTATAAGAAGATCGACGGCCCGACCGACGAAGGACCGCTCAAACGTGTCAAGAGTCCCGACGACCGCATACCCGGCGACCGCGACCGCTCCTACGTGATGCGCTACGACCTGCAGACGCATGTCAGCACAATGCTTACCTACGGGGGCGCTTCCACCGAAATCTGCGATTTCAGCCGCGACGGCTCGAAGATGCTTTTCCTCTCCACAACGATGCGTCCGGATGAATACCCGATGTATTTCAGAGACCTCGTGCAGATGGACCTGAACACGCTTCGCACCGACACACTTATCCGCCACGACGGGTTCATCAACAACGCCATATATTCGCCCGACGCCAAACGGCTCTTCATCGTGGGGAGTCCGCAGGCTTTCGGAGGCATCGGAGCCAATGCCGGAGCCAACGCCATTCCAAACGATTTCGACGAGCAGGGCTTCCTCTACGACATAGCTACGGGCAAAGCCAAAGCCATGACACGCGAGTTTAACCCCGCCGTGACGGGCACACCGGTATGGAACGCCATCGACAACCGCATATATTTCAAGGGTGAAAACGGATTCTTCACCGATCTCTATCGCCTCGACCCCGAAAAAGGAACTATCACACAGATCGAGACGAAACTCGGTTCTGTGTTCTCCTTCTCTATGGGCGACGACGAAAGCACATGGCTTTCATATTGCGGCGGCGACTTCACCGACACCGGCGCCGCATGGCTCGTGAATCTCCGCAACGGCAAAAGCCGTCTGATCGACGACCCGATGCAGGAATCGCTCAAGGATATAGAATTCGGCAAGATGGAGTCGTGGCGTTTCACGGCCTCCGACGGCACTGAGATTGACGGCTACGCCTGTCTCCCTCCCGGATTCGATCCCGCGAAGAAATATCCTCTGATCGTTTACTATTACGGAGGCACAAGTCCTTCGTCGGCAGTGATGCATCATCCCTACGCACCGCAGGTATTCGCCTCGCGCGACTACGTGGTTTATGTAGTGAATCCGAGCGGCACCACCGGCTACGGACAGGAATTCTCCGCCCGCCATGTCAACGGATGGGGAAAACGTACTGCTGAGGACATAATCGAGGGAGTGAAGAAATTCTGCGACACACATCCCTTTGTCGACCGCAAAAAAGTGGGATGTCTCGGAGCCTCCTACGGCGGTTTCATGACGCAATATCTGCAGACGCTCACCGACATATTCGCCGCAGCTGTGTCGCATGCCGGCATATCCAACGTGACAAGCTACTGGGGAGAAGGCTACTGGGGCTATTCCTACAATGTTATTGCGGCCGCCAAGTCATATCCCTGGAGCAATCCGGAGCTTTACACACGTCAGGGCTCGCTCTTCAACGCCGACAAGATCCATACCCCGCTGCTGCTTCTCCACGGCACGGAAGACACCAACGTGCCCATCGGCGAGAGCATACAGATTTTCAACGCCCTGCGGGTGCTCGGACGCGATGTGGAATTCATCACGGTCGACGGTCAGAACCATGTCATCACCGACTTCGACAAGAAACTTATCTGGCAGGACACCATCATGGCCTGGTTTGCCAAATATCTTCAGGACGACCCGCGCTGGTGGAATGAACTTTACGGAAAATGAGAAGAAACATCTTAATCATAGGAGCCGCCGTGCTTTCATTCACGGCGGTTTTCATTTCCTGTTCCAAAGCCGAAAAGGGGGAGGAGACCGAAGCCGAGATTGAGGCGGCGATGATTCAGGGAAGAGAGGCCGGACGCATATTTCTGACGCGACCCTGGAACGACACGGTAGAACTGCAGTCCAAACTGCTCGAGGCCCGCTCACGGCGCGCCCGATACGACACCATAGGCCATAAGAGATCGGCCGAGGCCTACGACTCCGCCTTCGTGTCGACAATCCGAACCGTCAACCCTGACATAGCAAGACAGATAGAACGATGATTGAACGCGATATCGTCGAATTGCTCGACCGTGAGGCCACGCGCATCAACCGCCCGGAATTCATCGGGAATGACCCGGTGCAGTTTCCCCGCCGTTTCTCTCGCCGGCAGGACATAGAGACCGTGGCTTTCCTCTCGGCCATCATAGCCTGGGGACGGCGCACGATGATTTGCCGCGACGCCGAGCGGATGCTCACCCTGATGGATCATGAACCTTACGCATACGTGATGGAGCAGGGATATGAAGACCTCGATCCCCGGATGAACCTACACCGCACTTTTTTCGCGGAGCATTTCCAATGGTTTCTGCGCGGACTCAGGCGCATCTTCTGTGATTACGGCTCTCTCGACTCTTTCTCGGCCGCCGTCGGTGCGGGAAAATGCGAGGCACCGGCATGGAAGCTTGTGGAGGAGATGGAGCGCGTGATGCGCGATGAAAACCAAGGACTCGACTGCCCGCAATGCCTCCCCGTGAATCTGCGGAACACCGCCCTTAAACGCGTCAATATGGCTCTGCGCTGGCTCGTCAGAGACGATGGAATCGTCGACATGGGTATCTGGGAATCAATCCCCAAAAGCAAACTTTATATACCGCTCGATGTCCACGCCGGGAACACCGCCCGCTCGCTCGGTCTGCTCGACCGCAAGGCCAACGACCGCAAGAGCGTGGAATTGCTCACATCCGAGCTCGCCGCAATACGTCCCGAAGACCCCGTTTTCTACGATTACGCCCTCTTCGGAATCGGCGTCGGCGAATAAACGATATTAAAATGAATAGCAGACACTCATATATCCGAAAAATAGTTTTCTTCCTTGCAATATTAGCTGCCATGACAGGCACCGCTATGGCCGACAATCCCAAGCGGGAATTCCGCGGGGCTTGGCTTCATGTCATCGGTCAGACACAATGGCAGAACAAAAGCACCGAGCAGGCGAAGGCATATATCCGCGACCAGCTCGACAAACTTCACGATGCCGGATGCAATGCCGTGATATTCCAGGTGCGTCCTACTGCCGACGCCCTTTATAAATCCGAACTCGAGCCCTGGAGCGCATGGCTCACCGGCAAACGCGGCAAAGCGCCCTCCCCGGTGTGGGATCCTTTGGAATACTGCCTCGAGGAGGCCCATAAACGGGGCATGGAGTTTCATGCATGGCTCAACCCCTATCGCGTCACCTCCACCGCCAAGGAGACGCTTCCCGCCGGCCACGCATCCAATATGGAGCCGCAGCGTTTTTTCAGATACAACGGTCAGGTGCTTTTCGACCCCGCATATCAGGAGAACCGCGATTTCATCTGCAAGGTAGTCGACGATATCGTTAGCCGTTATGATGTCGATGCCATACATATCGACGATTATTTCTATCCCTATCCGGCTCCCGGCAAACAGATACCCGACGATGCGAGCTATCTGAAGTTCGGCGCCGGAAAGCTTAAGAACGACTGGCGCCGACATAACGTGGACCTCCTTATCGAACAACTCCATAAAACCATCAAGGAGCGCAAACCCTGGGTGCGCTTCGGCGTGAGCCCCTTCGGCATCTGGCGCAACAAACGCACCGATCCTCGCGGAAGCGAGAGCACCGGCCTTCAGAACTACGACGACCTCTACGCCGACGTGTTGCTCTGGGCGCGCAAGGGGTGGATCGACTATCTGGCTCCTCAGCTCTACTGGAGTCTCGACACGAAAGCCGCCCCGAGCCGCAAGCTCGTGAAATGGTGGAACGACAACGCTTCAGGCGTCGATGTATATGTAGGACAGGACGTGAAACGAACCATGGACAGCGCCGACCCCGGCAATCACGACAGCAACGAGCTGGACACAAAAGTCAGACTCTCCCGCACACTGCCCAACATCGGGGGCAATATATGGTGGCACGGCTATTGGGTCACCGGCAACTACAAAGGCGCAGCCGACTCATTAGCCATGAAATACCAGTCGACGATAGCCCTGCCTCCTGCCTACGGCGACAAGGAGATAAAACCCCGTAACGTGAAGGAAATAAAGATTGAAAAGGATAAAAGCGGAGAAGAATTCCTTGTATGGACTCCGGTTGCGAAAGGGAGAAAGGAGGAGGATTCAGATCCTGTGAGATTCGTTGTCTATGAATTCTATCCCGGGGAAAAGCAGGACATCGGCGATCCGCAGGCAATTGTTGCGCTGACTCCCTATACGAGAATGCTTATCGGGAAACGCCCTGAAGGTATCACTTATGCGGTGACTGCGCTCGATCGGCAAAACCGCGAGTCGGATCCCGTATTCCTTTATAATCCGGACTGATATCCGCATCAGGACCAGGAAACACGGGTTCCGCAGACCCGGTGGTTATTGCTCCGGGTTCTGGCGGTCGACGATTGTAAGCTGCAATCCGAGCACATTCAGAATTTTTTCAAGAGTGGCGATGGAGGGATTGGCATAACCGCCCTCAATCGCTTTTATCATTCTGACACTCACCCCCGACATATCGGCGAGTGTCTGTTGCGTAGTCCGTAAAGTCTGTCGTCTGGTTCGGAGTAGGTTTCCTAATTCCATGGCCTTATAATCAACTATAAGATGTTTGGTTTTTGGTGTGTGTCTTTTCCTGCTTGTGTCATTAACAACTGTCCTGCATATGAAAGGCTCGGTGAGCTGCTTTCTTCCGAATCACTTCGGTCTGTCGATATAAGCGCTTTCATCTTGCATGGGGGGGTTATAACATCAATTTGTCCGCAGGAATGTAGGCGTTGGCTTTCGGTTACGTTTTGAAACCTCCCGATTGTCAATCCGCCCTGTTTATTACGTTACAAATATAGCAAATCTGAACAATAATATTTAATTTTTTGAGGGGTTTTATTGGATTGTAAAACAAAAAAACTACACTTATTCATTATATTGCACAACACAATTCCATATATTGCACGCCTGAAGGCATCATCTTGCATCAATAGTGGAAACCGCATCATTTCAGCGTTCCGAAACATTATGCGGAAAGAAGATAAATAATCAATTAAAACCGATTAACGTTTATTGGCATATCACTGCAAATCTATGGCAGTCGCCGGCACTTACTTTGCATCAGACAAAACAAAACCACTACACTTAAAACTTAAAGGAATCATGAAAACCAACGAAACCATCAAAAGCCATCTTCACCGCAATTTCGGATTATATGCAGTCTATGCCGCCGGAGCCATAATACTCCTGCTCCAGCTACGCAGCATTTTAGCCTAAGGGTAAAGACTCTAATCCTGCTTACCGCCGCTTACAAATTTCGCGCAACGCGGAGAATATGCCATCGTCACGATGTTTCCCTCCGAAAGATAGCTATAAAGCGTCATGGGAAACTCCTCCGCGCCCCTTCTCACCCTCGCCTCACCATATTCTACCGATGGGAATTCAGTCTTATTGTAGACAGGTGTCGCAGGCCCGATTCCGGGAAGTTTCACGATTGTGATATCTTTCACGGAATCGAGGCCTTCCTGCATTGCCGCCTTATAAACAGCCTCCTTCACTGTCCAGGCGAGAACATTGGCCGCCACATCGTCGGCCGGAACCATCATCTGTTCCTCCTCCGAAAGAAATCTCCCGCGGACGCGGACCACCTGCTCCCTGTCGACCGGCTCGGCGTCGATGCCGAGAGCCGCTCTCTCGGAGAATTCGGAGAGATCGCACTCGGGCGTAGAGGGAAGCGTTGCAACCGCTAAGAAGCGCCCGGTATGCGTTATCGATATCCTTCCGCTCTCGGCCGAGAGAAAAGGAGCGCCATTGTGGAAATGACCGATCTCGCGGAATCCGTCGCGTCCGTTCTCGCAATAAATCTGATAAGCCATATCCATCCAGAGAGGCATCGGCTTGTCGTCGGCGCCGCATACCTCCTCCACCTTGATTCCCGGCAACGTATGATGCCGCCAATATATGAATTCCGTTTCCATAATATCCGACTGTCAGTTTTTCTTACGTCCCTCCTCCGTGGGCTTGTCCGCTGAGGTTTCGGAAGCCGGACGCACAATGCGCAGGCTCACCTTCACTATCCTGTGCTTCTCCATTTTGAGCACATGGAAATGGAGCGGCCCTAAGACGAGTGTCTCCTTTAGAGTGGGAAAATCGCCCTTGATCTCGAGCAGAAGACCGGCAAGCGTCTCCGCATCGCCCGCATCGCCGAGTTCCTCCTCTTCCATATCGATGACGCGGCAGAAATCCGTGAGGGGAATTTTGGCGTCGAATATATAGGAATCGGGCCCGATCTTCTTATACATGGCTGTCACATCATCGTATTCATCATCTATCTCCCCTACGATCTGCTCTATGATATCCTCGAGAGTCACGATTCCCTGAGTGCCTCCATATTCATCCACAACAATGGCGATATGAATCTTACGCGTGCGGAAATCCTCCAAAAGGTCGTCGATCATTCTGGATTCGGGCACGAAGTATGGCTCCCGCAGAAGATTCTGCCAGCGGAAATCAGGATTCTTCTCATCAATATAGGGCAGCAGGTCCTTGCTGTAGAGAATGCCGACAATCGAATCCTGCGATGTGTCGTAGACCGGTATGCGGGAATATCCCGATTCGAGAATCACTTTCATGGCCTCCTCCCACGTGTCATGAATCTCTATTGCCGTGACATCCACCCTCGAAATCATTATTTCATGGGCCTCGATCTCGCCGAAGGAGAGAATGCCTTCAAGCATCTCCTTCTCCTTGCCGTCGGATACATCGGAAATCTCAAGAGCTTTCTCGAGTTCGTCGGTTGAGATATTCTCCTGTTTCTTCGTCACGATTCTGTTCACGATCGAAGTGGAGCGGGCCATTACTTTTGCCAAAGGGCCGAAAATGCGGTAGAGGAAACCGAGGCCTCCACAGGCCATCCTTACCCACCACAGCGTGCGACCGCGGGCCACGAGTTTCGGGAAGATCTCTCCGAAAAGCAGCAGCAAGAACGTCAGAAATACGGTCTGGACCAGAAAATTGAGAATCGAGGAATTGAAGGTGGCCACCTGCGATATGGCGAACGAAAGGAGCACAACCATGGTGATGTTCACCAGATTGTTGGATATGAGGATAGTGGCGAGCAGACGCTCGCTGTTCTCCACAAAAGAGAGCACTTTCTTGTCTTTCGGAGAATCTGAATCCTCAAGTTCGTCGATATCCTGGGGTGAGAGTCCGAAATAAGCAATCTCGCTTCCCGACACGAAGGCCGACATAAGGAGACAGCAACCGGAGATTATTACTATCAGAGACCAGGCAGCCCAGTTGCCGGGAGCATGGAATTCAATCGGTGGTAATGCTGTGTTAGCAAGTGTCAATAAAAGGCTCGCCAAAGGCGTAGCCGGTAAAGGATCTGCGTCCAAAATCAATTAAAGTTGGTTTATAATTACAAAATTAAAGCTTTATGCGCTAAAAAACAAATTCATTCCACTTTCTCCACCACATCCTCGCGCACATACCATAGCCAGCCTTCGACATAGCGGAATTTTCCCGTCTCGCGCAACCGGTTCACATATCCGGCCACCTGCCGGCGATAGCGCGGAGATTCCACCACCGCCCCGAATTTATAATCAATCACGACTGCACCTCCGTCGGGATAGCATACCACTCGGTCGGGGCGTCGGACACCCCCGTGGCTGTCGAGCAGCGGCCGCTCGTTCATCACCTTCCCGGAGCCGTCGAACCAACGGCACACCTTCGGATCTGAAAGGCGCCGGCTCAGGAATTCGCCGAGCTCCCGCTCGGCGGCGCTCGAAATAAGTCCCTGCATCCCTATATGGCGAAGTGCTCGCGGCAGGTCGGTAGCGGTGTCAATGCGCTCCATCACGGCGTGGAGCACATTCCCTTCCGAACGGGGATCGTTGTCGGATCCCTCTTCGAAATCCTCTGCATCGACCACCTTCGGCACGTTCTCTTCGCGATACTTAAGAAATTCAGGAGTGACGCGGGCCGTATAGTCTGGAATGATGAAAGTTCCGGAATCCTCCCCCTCATATTTCTCGGGAGAAACCTCGTATCGATGGCCGGAAGTGAGTCTAAGTCCGTCGGACGACATCTCAAGAGCCTTTCCGGCATCCGTAAACCTCACGCTCTCGTAATAGCCCTTCACCAGCGAAGACACACTCAGCGGAGCAGGTTTCGACCCGACGGGCAGGAAAGCATAAAGCTCGCGCACCGCGCGGGTAAAGCCGACATAGAGTTTGTTGAGACAGTCCATAGTGACCATATCCACAAATTCTTTGTAGACCCCTGCATGAGAGGTATCGAGCATCTCGCGAGATGTGTCCACAGGCAGGAAAGGCGGCATTGCGTAACCCTCCGCCTCTATCAGCTCGGGGCGCACCCAGCGCCATTCGCTCTTGCGGGTGGAGGAGGGAAGAAACGTATATTGGGCGAAAGGCATCACCACGCAGGGGAACTCAAGACCCTTGGCCTTGTGTATCGTCATCACCCGCACAGCGTCCATTCCCTCTGGCGAAGAGATGGCTGCTCTCGCGCCCCGTCTGTTCCACCATTGCAGGAAAGATGCGATGTCGGAGGGACGCGATTCGCAATATTCGAGCACTATATCCTGGAACGCCGCTATAAAGGGAGCATCGCGGCGTCGCATATTTTCAGGCAGAAAAGTCGCGGCGATACCCTCCACAAGGGCCGGCAATGAGACTGCCTGCATCTCGTTGAGCATTTCGCCGACGGCATCGTTGTCGGCGCCCGAGGCGAGGAAAGTCTCCAGGCGCTCGATGGCGGAGAGCGACGGATGCCTAAGGGCGAAGACGAGATAATTGCATCTCACCTCATCCCAGTCGGCCACACCACGGCGACGCCCGTCGTCGCCGGTGCGCACCTGCGGGTCGGCACCCCGGCAGATGGTTTCCAAGGCGGTCAGTATCAGGGCCACCGAAGGAGCGGAAGCCACTTTGAGCGATTGCTCGCTTATGAATTCTATGCGTTGCGCCGAGTCGCCGGCTTCGGCGTTATGCCGCGAAAAACGTTCGATAAGCTCCTCTCCCTGATCATTGGTATCGACAAGAAAGACTATGTCGCGCTGCCGGAAACCGCGCGAAAGGAAATCCATCACAAGTTCCACACAACCGTCGAGTATCGTCTGCTCCGCATCCCCTTTGGAGCCGTCGATCATGCGGATATCTACAAATCCTGAGTCCGGCTTGGCGTGAGGGGTCTGGACCACGTTCGAATAAAGCGCCTTGAAATCGAGATGGCCCTCTTCATCGGCGAGCGCCGTTGCGATGGTGTCGGCCATGAAGGAGAAGACGCCGTTGTTGAATTCCACCACATTGCGGTCGCTGCGCCAGTTGGTGTTCTCGCCCGGCGCGTCGCCATGGGTGCTGACGCCCCCGAAATCGCTTTCCACAACCGAAGAGATCAGCGACGGATCGGCGTTGCGGAATCTATAGATACTCTGTTTTGCGTCGCCGATGAGGAGATTTCCGTTGCCGCGCCCCATGCTTTCGGCCAACAGGGGCCGCAGATTGCGCCATTGCATTCTGGAGGTGTCCTGAAACTCGTCGATCAGGAAATGATTGAGGCGCGTTCCAAGTCGCTCATAGATGAACGGTGCGTCATCCTCCCCGATGATGCGGCTCAGCATTGCGTTGGTCTCTCCGAGCTCCACGGCATTGTTCTCTTCGAGGAGCTCGCGGCGCTTGCGAAGCGAGACGGTAAGCAATCCGAAATAGGGGAAGTTATGTTTATAGAGCCGCCAGTGACTGTATTCGGGCGAGGTCAGGGTCGCAGTCCGGATCGGCTCCGCGTCTTGTCTGATATGTCTTGCCTGAAAATTTGCTATATACCGTAAAGGTCTCTTTGTTGCCTGTGGGTATGTGGTCCACGGTGCAGGCGAGGCATTTGCGGGCATGGCCGGTGATCGCGGTGAGAGTGGCGTCGGCGCGGCCTCCCACGAAGCGCAAAAGCTCGTTGGCCTTGCGGCACATCTGCGCGTAAGGCTCGTTGGGAATCGAGCCATACCGCTTTTCGAGAGCGAGATAAAGCTCCGGCAAATCGGGCGTATGCTCGAGATATTCCTCAAGGTCATCGCGTATCTGCTTGAAATCCTCGTTTTCGAGTTTCCCGATGGCGGAAGCGAGTCCCGAATAAGGACTCCCTCCTCCCCTCTTCTGAAAGATATTCCATTTGCCGCCCGATTCCCTTACGCGCTCCATCAGGAGGTCGATCCAGAATTTCACCTCCTCCGAAGCCTTCCCCTCCTCGATATCCTCAAGCACGGAATCTATCCCCATTTTTGAGATATACTCCGAATCGAGCTCTATGGTATAGGAATCATTGAGATCGGTCTCGTAAGCGAATGTGCGGAGCACAAGCTGGAAGAATGAGTCGATTGTGGAAACCTGAAACTCCGAATAGTTTTCGAGCAGGCGGGCAAGCGCGCGGCGGCAGAGGGCACTCAGCTTAGCGGGCGTGACGTTGAGCTCGCGGCAGAAATCATCCATATAGTCGGGCGATTTCCCCGGAGGGGGCGAGGCGAGCGCGTCGAGTTTCTCCACGATGCGCTGCTGCATCTCGTTGGTGGCCTTGTTGGTGAATGTAACTGCGAGGATATGGCTCAGCGAATCAGCGATCTCGGCAGGTGTGCGCAACCGGCGGGGCTTATCCTCCTCGCGGATGGTAAGAAAATACCACAGGAATTTTCTTGCGAGCGTATATGTTTTCCCCGAGCCTGCCGATGCCCGGTGGAGTTCAAGAAGATCTGACGTTTCCATAGCCTTCGGAATGGAGAAAATCTACAAGACGCTCGCGGCATTCGCCCTGCATCAGTATCTCGCCGCCGCGGGAAGAGCCTCCCGTGCCGAGTTTTTTGCGGGCACGCGACGCGAGTTCTGCAAGTTCTTCATCTGAACAGAGGAAGCCGCAGGCGATAGTGGCGGTCTTCCCTTTGCGTCCTTTGCGCTCGATGACCACGGTGATTTTCTCTTTATGCGTGGTTGCCGCGGAGTTCTGCGCCTCCGCGGGGGCGTTCTCTCCGCCCGCAGCGATCTCCTCTCTCTCCTTCTCCTCCCCCGGAGGGAGGTTATCTTTCATACCGGCGAGCACATCTTTCCAGTCCATCGGCAATCAATATGAGGAAAGTTTCTTGCGGAGGTCGGCCACATTGTCGGCGCGGTCGGCAAGCGAGCCGGCGGCGTTGTAGATGTAGAACACCGGCACTGCCGATACGTTGTAATCGCGCAGGGCGTCGGAGGTCTGACCGGCGGGGTCGATCACGGTTGTCCAGGGAAGGTTGCGCGCGGCTTCGCGCCATGTATACTGATCGGCGTCGAGCGAGACATGGTAGAAGGCCACGTTCCCCGAATGGGCGTTATAGATCTCCGAAAGAGCCATGTTCAGGGCCGGGGAATCCTCGGCTGTCATCATCGAGAACACCACAACAGTGGGTTTCCCTTTTCCGGCGATGTCGGAAAGTTTCACATTCCTGCCGGTCTCATCCTGAAGATCAATGTCGAGGAGGGTTATCTCGTTGGCCTCCATCACGAGGCGACGGCCCATCTGGGCGTTGCGGTGCTTGAGGGCTTCGAGCGAAACCTGACGCAGCATCCCTGCGTGAGGATCATCGGGATGATACTGCTCGAAGGCCGTGGCGACGGCGGCGTAATATTTGGCATCCTCTTTCGACTCGGGGTCGTAAAGCGGCTTACCGTTCACGATCTTTGTCAGCACGTAGTAACCGATTATCGAGCCTTGCGAGTCTTTGAGATATTTGGTGTAGACATTGCGTTTGAAAGCGTCGCGCTTGGCGGCATCGTTGAAATCGAGGGCCATCAGCTCCTTTTCGAAACTTGCCATGGCGCGCGCCTGGTCCGAGCCGTCGATATCGAACTCGACGCCGAAACGTGCGGCGGGAGAAGTCACGGTGATATTCTCCACGGAGTCAACGGGGAAATATATGAACCGGCCGCCGAGCGAGAGACGGTAGATATCAGGTGAGGCGGGAGCGGCCGATTCCATCGAGAATTTGCCCGACGATGAGATCTTTACGGAGTCGAGAGGAATCCATCGGCCGTGGAAATCCGACTTCTCCAACACAAGCGATTTGTCGGCGCCTCCATCTACTTCGCCCGAGACTTTGAACTTGGGCTCCCCTTTGCAGGCGGCAAGCAGAAGAAGGGGAAGGGAGAGGGAGAGAAATAGAAGCGTTTTATTGAATCTTGCGGATATTTTCATCATTTGAATCTCTTTTGTAACATTATTTGATTTTTCAAGGTGCAAATATACTGAAAATCCTCAATTTTCTTGAATTAAATTGCTAACTTTGCATAAATTTTGGGGCCGACACGGTTCGGTCTCGCCATCGACAACAATAACGAGAAGAAAAACAATAAAGATTTTATGTTGAAACCTGTAAAAAAATCCATCCTCCTTCCCGACGGACGTGAGATCACGATCGAAACCGGGAAACTCGCCAAGCAGGCGGACGGAGCGGTGGAGGTGCGCATGGGCAAAACGATGCTCCTTGCCACCGTATGCTCGGCTCAGGAAGCCGGAGAGGGAGTTGACTTCATGCCCCTCACTGTGGAATACAAAGAGAAATACGCTTCGATAGGCCGCTATCCGGGCGGTTTCCTCAAGAGAGAGGGACGCTCGAGCGACTATGAGATTCTGACCTCACGCCTGGTGGACCGCGTGCTTCGCCCGCTGTTCCCCTCGAATTATCATGCGGAGACGTTTGTGAACGTCACCCTTTACTCAGCCGACGAGAATGAGGCCCCCGACGCTCTCGCAGGCCTTGCAGCTTCTGCTGCGCTGATGGTGAGCGACGTGCCTTTCGAAGGCCCGATCTCCGAAGTGCGCGTGGCCCGCGTCGACGGCCAGTGGGTGATCGACCCCACTTTCGGGCAGATCGAGAATGCCGACATCGAGCTGATGGTCGGCGCTACCTACGACAACATCATGATGGTGGAGGGCGAGATGAACGAGGTTTCCGAAGATGAACTCCTCGAGGCCCTGAAAGTGGCCCACGCCGAGATCAAGAAGCAGTGCGTGGCCCAGATGGAGTTGATGAAAGAGGCAGGCAAGGAGACAAAACGCGAATATTGCCATGAAGTGAACGACGATGAGCTCCGCGCCGATGTCCATGCAAAATGCTACGACAAGGCTTATGCAATCGCCAAGACCGGAAGCGCCGACAAGCAGTGGCGCAACGAGTCGTTCAGCGCGATCTGCGACGAATATATCGAGAATCTTCCCGAAATGACGGAGGAGCAGCTCGAGAAATACACCGAGGATCAGCGCGTGGCGATGGTGAAACGCTATTATCACGATGTCGAGAAAGAGGCCATGCGCCGCTGCGTGCTCGACGAGGGCATCCGTCTCGACGGCCGCAAGACCACCGAGATCCGCCCGATCTGGTGCGAGGTGGATTATCTTCCGGGCCCCCACGGAGCCGCTATCTTCACCCGCGGCGAGACTCAGGCGCTGGTTACGGCCACCCTCGGAACCACGCTCGACGAGAAGATTGTGGACGACGTGCTCAACCAAAGCAAAGAGCGCTTCCTGCTTCACTATAACTTCCCCCCCTTCTCCACAGGAGAGGCCCGCGCACAGCGCGGCGTGGGACGTCGCGAAGTGGGTCACGGCAACCTTGCCCATCGCGCCCTCAAACGCATGTTCCCCGATGATTTCCCCTATACCTGCCGTATAGTTTCCGATATCCTCGAATCCAACGGTTCCTCATCCATGGCCACTGTCTGCGGCGGCACACTCGCCCTGCTCGACGCCGGCGTGAAGATGAAACGCCCCGTTGCCGGTGTGGCCATGGGCCTTATCTCCGACGAGGGTAACGTGAAATACGCCATCCTCTCCGATATTCTCGGCGACGAGGACCATCTCGGCGACATGGACTTCAAGGTGACAGGTACCACCAAGGGTATCACCGCCACTCAGATGGATATCAAGTGCGACGGCCTCAGCTATGAGATTCTCGCCAAGGCTCTCGACCAGGCCCGCGAGGGACGTCTGCACATCCTCAATATCATCAACGAGACCATCCCCGCTCCGCGTGAGGATTATAAGGAGCACGTTCCTCGTCTGGTTACGCTCGAGATTCCGAAGGAGATGATCGGCGCCGTGATCGGCCCGCAGGGAAAAGTGATCCAGGGTATTCAGGAAGAGACAGGCACTGTCATCTCTATCGACGAGGACGAGAAACTCGGCATCGGCAAGGTGGAGATCGCGTCCAAAGACAAGGCAAGCATCGACGCCGCCCTTTCGAAGATCAAAGCTATCGTGGCGCAGCCTGAGGAGGGCGAGATCTATGAGGGTACCGTCCGCTCGATCCTCGACTTCGGCGCGTTCATCGAGTTCATGCCGGGTCGCGACGGACTTCTCCACATCTCGGAGATCTCCTGGGACCGTCTCGACAATATGGATGCCAGCGGCCTGAAAGAGGGCGACAAGGTAAAAGTGAAACTCATCGAGATCGACAAGAAGACGGGCAAATACCGTCTGTCGATGCGCGTTCTCACTCCCAAGCCCGAAGGATATGTTGAGCGTGAGGCTCGTCCCCGCCGCGAAGACCGCCCGCGTCGCGATGGCGACCGCGGCCCGCG
>OKSX01001107.1_pt1 | contig 14614 bp, 15 predicted proteins | sample 1606391 | NCBI WGS metagenome assembly OKSX01 (sample SAMEA3879578, study PRJEB24766) | human gut metagenome | biome: human-associated habitat; feature: feces | place: USA | collected 1985/1987
CATGCGCATCAACAACCCCGCACTGACCGCACAAGTACTGGTATGCGTGGCACGCGCTTCGATGAGACAACAGCCGGGATGCTACACTATGGTGGAAGTTCCGGTCATCGACCTTCTTCCCGGCGACCGCGACCGCTGGATCCACCTCGTCTGATGCCGCATCCGCAATGAAAATATAGAATGAAGCTTCCGATGTCACGGAATCAGAAGAGATCCCAAAATAATCATAATATTTCAAAAGTCGGCCCTTATAATGGATTTCCATCATATGGGCCGACTTTTGTTTCGAAACTGGTTACGGAACCGAGTCGGAGACATGTCTAATTTTGATTTTACAAAACGGCTGAAGTGCGACAATGAAGAAAAAGAAAAACTATCCGCGATTTCATCCAATGGACGGTCAAACTGCATGAGAGCGATTGTCACGGCGCGAACGAGAAAAAGGTCAATCCAATATGTCGCCGGACGTCCGCTAATCTTTTTGCATATCTCGGTGAGATAATGCGGCGTGATGCATAGTTGCGACGCATACTTTTCAAGTTTGCGGCAGCCGGTATAATCACCGTCTACAAGCATCCCGATAAACGAGCTCATTATTCGCGCAGGCTGCGAATTGATTTCTATCTTTTGGTTTGCGCGTGCATGGATATCATAAAGGTCAAGAATATGTGCCTTTAGTAACGTTCCTATCAATTCATCATGGAATATATGTTCCGTCTCAGCGTTCCTCTCCCTCAGATTTTCCATATCCCTGCGACAGCGATTGAACTCAGAGTCGCTAAGACGTAGCACAGGATTCTCTATCAGCGAAAGATGACCGAACACTCCATAATTACTCCTTATAGCAGCTGTAAAAACAACGCTTTCGGAGAAAAACATGATGACAACCCTGATGTCGGCGGACATCGACAGATCCGTCACGCCAATGCCGGCAGAGAGGATTACATAATCTCCCCGCGAAACATTGAATCGGGTATGATTGCGTGAGAAACTGAAACTACCATCCAGACACAGAATATGAACCACCAGCCCGATATGTGCCGTGAAATCGAAATCGCCTATATCATCTTCAAAATATATGCCTCCGGTTATTGTCTCTTTCATACTGCAAATTTAGCCATATACCACGAATTATGAAAATTTAATCAAATTTATGTAAGGCATTTAACTTGAATCCTCAGTAACTTTGCAACGTAAAAATAATCAAATAAAAGTATGAAACAAGTAAGATTATACAATGGAGTCATTATGCCCGCGATTGGTTATGGTGTTTTCCAGATTCCGCGTGAAGAAACAGAGAAAGCGGTAAGCGAAGCATTGGAAACGGGTTATCGCATGGTTGATACCGCCGCAGCATATTTCAATGAAAGGGAAGTGGGCGACGCCATCCGCAAAAGCGGGTTGAAGCGAGAGGAGATCTTCGTGACAACCAAACTGTGGGTGCAGGATTATGAGTATGAGGACGCTCTTAAAGCGTTCGACCGTTCGATGAAAAATCTGGGTCTGGACTATCTCGACCTCTATCTGCTCCACAAGCCGTACAACAACTATTATGCCGCATGGCGCGCATTGGAGAAACTCTATAAAGAGGGACGCATCCGCGCCATCGGCGTTACGAGTTTCACCGACGAGCGTCTGCTCGATCTCACACTCTATAATGAAATAAAGCCGATGGTGAATCAAGTTGAGACAAATCCTTATTTTCCACAGGTGGAAACTCATGATTTTCTTGCATCCGAGGGAATCCTGCAGGAAGCCTGGTCACCGTTTGCCGAAGGCAAGGAAGGATTGTTCACCAATCCGGTGCTTGTCGAAATCGCCAAACGACATGGCAAGACTGTCGGACAGGTAGTTCTGCGCTGGCTCAACCAACGCAACATCGTGGTCATCCCCAAGACTGTCCGCAAGGAGCGGATGGCGGAGAACCTCGACATCTTCAGTTTCACACTCTCCGATGATGAAATGGCAGCAATTACAGCCCTCGACAAGGGGAAGAGCGTAGTAATTGATGCAAACGACCTCTCCACTACCCGATTGATTCACAATCTGAAAATTCACTGATCACATACACGAGATATTTCAGAAAGATGAGCCCGTCTCGACAATCGGGATGCCACTTATTCGCAACATGTTGTGGGTAAGGTCAAGATAGACTCTACGAGACGATGAGGGATAGTCTACCTCATTGTGAAATGGCAGACTCACAGCAGGTCTGCCATTTTATAGTATCTTATAATCATCACATCTTAGCATTAATCGGTCAATATGAGGAACTGGTAATAATTGATTAAAAATCGGTATGAAATTGTTTATAGTCCTTACTAACTTTGTATCCATCCGGTAAAACTATATAAATAATCATAGCAATGAAAAAAACTCTTTTATCATTATTGGCAATCGCCGCCATGGCATTTGTTGCCTGCGCATCAAAAGATAGAAAAAATGCTGAGACCATCGAGGCTGCGACTCCGGTTCTGGTGGCCGTTTTCTCCGCACAGGGACATACTAAATCCGTTGCCGAAAAAATAGCCAAAGCAACAGGAGGAGATCTGTTCCAGATCGAGCCGGAGGTGTCTTATACGGAAGAAGATCTTGACGGTTGGAACAACAGCGCTCGAGGCACCTTGAGGCACGAAACCGCGCGACACGCCCCGGAATTGCCAATAAAGTCAAGAATTTCGAGCAATACGACACCATTTATCTCGGTTTCCCGATATGGTGGTACACAGCGCCCACTATCATTAACACTTTCCTTGAAAGCTATAATACCGATGGGAAAGTTATAATTCCTTTCGCCACATCGGGGGGCAGTAATTACGGAGAGGCAACCAAAGATCTGAAAGTGTCCGCCCCCAAGGCTACGTTCAAACCGGGCAGAGTGCTTAACAATTATACTCAGCAGGATATTGACCGTTGGGTAAAATCAATCAAATAAACGATAATAATAAACACCCCTAATAACAAACCGCTTAAAGATGAAAAGATATTTCTTGATACTACTCATCTCTTTGGTTGCAACGATGACGGTAAACGCAAAGACCCTCATTGTATATTATAGTTTCACAAATAACGTCCATCGAATTGTAACTGAATTGTGCAATCAGATTGAAGCGGATGTCATACGGGTAGAGCCTGCTGAAAAAGGTCTTGATTATGCCGCCAACAATTATGCCATCGGCAGCGCATTAATCGCAGGCATCCGTAATAATCCGAATGACGCAAGTTCCTACCCGGCAATCGACCCTGTAAATGTTGATTTGTCGCAGTATTCCACCATTATAGTCGGAACCCCGCTTTGGTGGAGCAATATGGCGGCTCCTATGCAGACGTTCCTGTTCCAGCATGGACAAGAGCTGGCCGGGAAAAATATCGGCCTGATTGTGTCGAGCGGCAGCAGCGGTATCAGCGGTGTCGAGGCTGATGCAAAGCGTTTGATCGCAAATGGAAACTTTATCTCGCCGAGTCTGTGGATACGCAGTTCGCAGACTTCAGATGCTGGAACATTGATTGACAACTGGCTGAAAGAAATTGATTATTCATCCTTAAACACTCCTGATATGAACAATAACCAGATTACTATAAAGGTTGGAAAGAACACCACCCTTACGGCAACCCTCGCTGACAATTCATCCGCAAGAGCCTTAGTGAAATTGCTCGAATCCGGGCCTGTCACCATCAACATGCACGATTACGCCAATATGGAGAAGGTAGGTAGCCTGGCGGAATCTTTACCACGTAACGATACTTATTTCACAACACAACCGGGAGATCTTGTTCTCTATCTCGGCAATCAGTTCGTAATTTATTACGACAATAACTCCTATAATTTCACTCGCCTTGGCAAAATAAACGGGAATTATACAGGGGCCGCATTGAAATCAATACTTGGCGACAGTGATGTGACCGTTACTCTTTCCTTATCTCATTCAAGCGGAATAAATGACATTGACACCGATATTTCAGAACAGGATACCTACCTTTACAACCTTTCTGGGCAAAGAGTCGAAAATAAAGACGCCTTGTCCAAAGGGATATACATCATCAGAAACAAAAGAGGTAGTAAGAAAATAATACACTGATCTATATGAGGATAAAAACAATAATATCGTCTGTTATTTTTATCATAACCTCAACTTGTATGTTAAACGCTCAGGGAATGAACAGAAACATTGACCAATTTGCTACAACGTGCGCGAAGTTGCCGATGTCGGCCGATGGTATCGTCCGTCTGTCGAAAGTGGAGGTCGATCCTAAGTATCTTGACGAGTATATGAAGTATGCGGCCGAAGTCGGTGAAATCTCCTTGCGTACAGAACCCGGAGTACTTACCATGTATGCGGTGCAGGAGAAAGAGAATCCCTGTAACATAACGATTCTCGAAACTTATGCATCTCAGGAAGCATACAAGTCACATATCGCATCGGCACACTTTCAAAAGTACAAGCAGGGAACCCTGCACATGGTAAAGGATCTTCAGCTTCTTGATCAAAAGGAATTGAATCCGGCCAATCATATCATAAACTTCATAAGCAAATAATAGTTTTATCGTATGAAAAAAATATTGACAATAGTATTAACAAGCATAATAACTTTCAATATTATGGCACAACAAAAAATAATCCAGACAGCGGGTCGAGATGCACTCGGTGACTTCGCCCCTGAGTTCGCACATCTCAACGATGACATCCTTTTCGGTGAGGTATGGAGCCGTAATGATCTACTTTCTTTGAGAGACCGTAGCCTTGTTACAATCACCTCCCTCATATCGCTGGGTATTACCGACAGTTCGCTTATCTATCATCTTCAAGAGGCGAAGAAGAACGGTATCACCCGCACCGAAGCCGCAGAAATCATCACTCATATCGCTTTCTATGCGGGATGGCCGAAAGCGTGGGCTGCTTTCAAACTCGCGAAAGATGTATGGGCGGATGAAACCGCCGCATCATCGGCTAAAGAAAAATTCCAGCAGGAGATGATATTCCCCATCGGTGAACCAAACACCGCATACGCCAAATATTTCATCGGCAACAGCTATCTTGCTCAGATTTCATCAGAACAGATTCCTTTTGCCAACGTGACTTTTGAGCCGCGTTGCCGCAACAACTGGCATATACATAAAGCGGAGAAAGGCGGCGGCCAGATGCTTGTAGGCGTTGCCGGACGTGGTTGGTATCAGGAAGAAGGAAAACCTGCGGTAGAGATTCTTCCCGGAACGGTAATCAACATCCCTGCTAACGTAAAGCACTGGCACGGAGCCGCAAAGGATTCATGGTTCGCTCATCTCGCATTTTCTGTGCCGGGTGAAGATACCGAAAATGTATGGCTTGAGCCTGTAAGCGACGCCGAATACGACGTATTGCCTTAAAACAATCTACTATCGGCCGCAATACTATAGCGCCAATTATCTGCCCGATACAATGTGTAGCGGGCAGTTTTTATGAATTGACGACCTTTAACTGAATATCCCTACTTAAAATCACATGGATCCATTGATTTAACATAAAGTTAACGACCCACAGACACTCATACGGTTTCTGGACCGTTATTTTTATCATGTATAAATCAACCTTGCACCGTTACTAAAATGTGGAAGATATATGCTTTGTTATCAGCGCTCTTCGCTGCCCTGACAGCCATCTGCGCCAATTACTTTCCGGTATATCGACCGGCTTGTCGCGGCTGTTCTATTTCAAGGCAATCCAGATTGGTGATGTGTCGCGTGTGGCTCCGGTTGACAAACTTAGCGTTGTGCTGACTATCATACTCGCATTTATATTACAGAAAGAGCCTGTTTCGCCAAAGGTTATAGTGGGAGGCATACTTATATGCACGGGCAGCATATTGATGATGTGGAAATAACGGGATTCATATTTCATACAGAATCGAGCCTTAACTTTGTCGGCTTGAAAATATGCAAACATGAAACTATTGATAATAGAAGATGAGAGGATGCTCTCAAGGAGTATCGCCGAATATCTTGGACGCGAGGATTATCTTTGCGAACATGCCTATACCTGCAATGAGGCCTTATGCAAGATTGCAGCCTATGAATATGACTGCATTCTTCTTGACCTTATGCTTCCTGATGGCAGTGGTCTTGATATATTGCGTAATATCAAAAAAGAATCGCCACAGGCCGGAGTGATAATCGTTTCCGCCAAAGACTCTCTTGACGATAAGGTCGAGGGACTGAAAATCGGAGCGGACGACTACCTGCCCAAACCTTTTCATCTGCCAGAACTGAGCATGAGGATTTTTGCCCTGATGAGGCGAAAGAAATTCACAAGCGACAATAACATTCAAGCCGGACAACTCACAATTAATCTCCCTGAACATAAAGTGACAGTCGGGAACAATCATATTGCGTTGACGAAAAGCGAATACGACCTGCTGCTGTTCCTTATACAGAACCGCAACCGTGTTGTATCCAAAAGTGCGATTGCAGAGCATCTCAGCGGCGATATGGCAGATATGCTCGATGATTTCAATTTTATTTATGCCCACATCAAGAACTTGAAGTCAAAACTGTCTGCTGCGGGAATACCCAACAGTATCAAGACTCTTTACGGCACCGGCTATAAATGGAATATTGACGAATGAAAACTCTTTTACACAAAACAAGCGACAGGATTATTGTAAGCATAGCTACAGTGTTTATTCTCACCGCTCCCCTCTTTTATCTAATCACCAAATGTTTTTATGCGGAGGATATGATCGACATAATAGAGTCAGTGGAGCGAGGAGAAGGGTTGCCGTCGTCGTTTGATCTGGAGCGAGACATTATTGCAGGAGTGATGATTCAGTATCTTCTTATATTCGTTGTGATAGCATTGTCGCTGCTTATCGCCATTCGTTTTTCCCTACGCAATCTTTGGCATCCATTTGAAAACACTTTGAAGTCGATGGAACAGTTTAAGGTTTCCGACAAAACGATGCCGGTTCTTGAAAACGGCGACATTACGGAATTCAGCAGGCTCAACTATACGCTGACAAAACTCATGCAGCGGAATTCCGAAACTTACCGCCGGCAAAAGGAATTCACAGAAAATGCTTCGCATGAGCTTCAGACCCCGCTTGCAATTATGCGTAGCCGACTCGATCTGTTGCTTCAGCAGAATCTCGACAAAGAAACTCTTGATTCCATAAACGAACTTTATAATGCAAACCGTCGCATGGAGTGCCTGAACCGAGATTTGCTACTGCTTGCAAAAATCGACAACAACCAGTTTGTCACCGATACAAAAGTGGATACGGTTTCTATAATCAAAGACATCGCCGACAGTCTGACTTCGCTGGGATATATGGTGAAGGCCACATTCTCAGATGCCCATTGTGAAACCTCCGCGAACAGAACTCTTTTTGAAAGTCTTGTAAACAATCTGGTGATCAATGCTCTCCGTAATTCCGGGCAAGTAGATATCTCCCTAACTGAAGGTGTACTCATTGTAAGCAATCCGTCGAATAATGGTAAACCGCTCGACAACAGCCGACTGTTTCAAAGATTTGCTTCAACCCCAGGCACCAAAGGCAACGGACTTGGACTTGCTATAGTCAAAGCCGTCTGCGATCTTCATCACTGGGAGATTAAATATGACTTTGCGGACGGCAACCATCAATTTACAGTTAAGTTGAAGGTTTCTAAGACTCTATTCAATTTTTAACCTGCTCCTGCCATAATTCATATTCAAAATTTCTGTAGAATCCATACTTAGCTTTGTAGCGGAATTACAAAGCATAATGATAGAGTTAATTGTATTTTTATTCGCAACTGTGTCCGTTTCGGCTCAAACCAAGGTTGAAACAGACAGCATCGACTCATCGGCATTCGAAAAAAATCTGGATGAAATTGTCGTAGTCGCCCAAAAGCCCGGAACAGTAGTAAAAGCAGACCGTAAAGTTTACACCGTCAATCAGGATCTTACGTCAAAAGCTTCTTCGGCAAGCGAGATTCTCAATCATATCCCTTCTGTTGCAGTGGATATTGATGGGAATGTCAGCATGAGAGGCAACGACAACGTGACAATCCTGATAAACGGAAAACCCTCAGCGATGATGGCGGGAAAGACACGTGCGGATGCCCTCGGTCAGCTGTCTGCCGCCAATATAGAGCGAATCGAGGTAATTGACAATCCCACCTCCGAGTACAGAGCCGAAGGAGGGGGCGGAATCATAAACATAATAATGAGAACCGACACGAAACAAGGTTTCAACGGCTCCATACTTGCAAATGCCGGGAGTGCGGGACGATACAACGCCGGTGTAAACTTAAACTACGGTATCCGCAATCTGAATTTTTACGGAGGATATACTTTTAGACGCGATCGCTATGACCGCACCGTTGATGATTACCGCATATCTCCCTCGGAAACCATTACCCAGACCACTTACGGATTGGGGCGGCCGGTCTCCCATACATTCCGTCTCGGAATGACCGCCAATATCACATCTGCCGATATGCTTAGCGTTTCGGGAAATTATAACCGAAGAAATTTCAAGCGGGATGAGTATGTTGACTCACAGACAAAAGAAATCGGAGTTGTCGTTTCAGATTCATATCACCGTGACCGTGATGCCGATGCCAAAGAAAATATGTGGGAAGGAAGCCTCCAGTACACACATCGTTATGGCAACAGCAATGAGATTTCAATCGGTTATCTGTATTCTTCCGAATCGGAAGATGAATTGAACCGATACACCACAATGCGTCAAGATGTTGAGACCCGGAACAATGAATCCGTCTGGGATGCGAACTATATCCATAACGCCAACCTCAGATGGCAGCACGCTTTGACAGATAATATCAGATTGATTGCGGGATATGAGTTTGAGCATCTGAGAGCCGAGCAAAACTATAATGTTTCCGACTGGAACGAGGCATCATTCATCCCTAATACAGATGAAAGCAATGACTTCACACATCTGAGAATGGTGAACTCGCTGTATGCCAGCGCCGATATGACTTTTGGTTTATGGCGCGTCAATGCCGGATTGCGTGGAGAATATACTGACATCGACAATCAACTGAAATCCATCTTTGAAAGTCGACGCAAGCATTATTTTGACTTATTTCCTACGGCAAGGGTATCACGCCATATCGGGGATGACATAGAGCTGTCTGCCGGTTACAGTATGCGCATCAACCGTCCGCAAGGGAGCGATATGAATCCTTTTGCCGAAAGAATAAATCCGTTGAGTCTTGAGGCAGGCAATCCGGATCTGAAACCGGAGAGAATAAACACCGCCGATTTCGGTATCCGTTGGCTTTCAAACGCCGGTTCTCTTACCGCAAATCTTTTCTACCGTCATATATCCGACGGCATAACAGAGGTATCCCGTTATATCGACAACGGAATATTGCTGACAACGAAAGAAAATCTCCAGACATCCCACAATACCGGCATCGAGCTGGTATGGAATATGCATGTTACGGACTGGCTTGACATAAACCTGAACGGTACCGGGTATTATAATCGCATAAATGCCTCAAGACTTGGCTTCGGGGGTAATCGCGAGATGTTTTCATGGAGTGGTTTGTTGAACGCTGATTTCACGCCCATAAAACATGGTACGGTTCAACTGAATGCCCGTTATCATTCAGCGACCCTTGTGCCACAGGGTAAACGTGATGGCGATTTTCTGCTTAATCTTGGATTGAAGTATGATATACCGTCAATAAATCTCGCTCTTTTTGCATCAGTAACAGACTTGTTCGATACTTATAAACTATCATATACCCTTGATACCCCGGCTCTGAAGCAGAAAGTGGAAAAACGCAGAAATCCCCGCATCTTATATGTAGGATTAAGCTGGAACTTCGGAGGCGATGGCAAGAAACAGCATCATAATGTGGAATACGATGAAGAAATGTAATGTCATGAAGCACGGAAGAATACTTACTCTTATTTGGTGCATTATACTGCCGATAACAGCATTCGCCTCAAATGAAAATACCGACACGTTGTCGGTCGACACACTGAAATTCCATCATAAGATTAAGAATCCTTACAGATTCAGACCGACACAGCTTATCGCACCGGGTGTATTGATTGGAGCAGGATTTATTGCACTGGAAAGTGGCTGGCTGAAACATACTAACCACGAAACCAAAGATGAACTGCAGGAACATCCTCATTCAAAACTTGGTGTAGATGATTTCAGTCAGTATGCGCCTATAGCCGCTGCTTACGGATTAAGACTTTGCGGAATAAAAGGAATACATGATTATATCGACCTTACCATAATATCCGGAACTGCTTATCTCCTTACAGGTTTGTCGGTTTATGGGGTGAAAACACTCACAAGAGTTGGCCGACCCGATGGAAGCGCACACAACTCATTCCCTTCGGGCCACACTGCTACTGCTTTTGCCGGTGCCGAAATATTGCGCCGTGAATATTGGAACATATCGCCGTGGATTGGTGTCGCCGGATATGCCGTAGCCATCGGAACCGGCTTCTTGAGGATGTATAACAACCGTCACTGGCTTACCGACGTTGTGGCAGGTGCCGGATTCGGCATACTCTGCGCTCAGGCTGCATACTGGCTTTATCCGGTGATTACAAAAACTTTTTTTCATAAACGGTATAATGCCAACATATACCTTTCGCCATACGCCTCACCTCTGAGCAAGGGGCTGGCATTGCAGCTGACATTTTGAAGATAACATACGCTATGTTTCAACCTCTTTTTGGAAATGCTGACAACAATATTGTGGTGGCGATCAACAATTGTCACAGTCCATTTATGGATGATGCCATCCTTGTAATAACCGATTTTTGGATCTTTGTCGGAGTTGTCTGTTGCATAATTGCCTATTCCATCAGAAAGGATAAATTCCAAAAAACAATAATTTTCTGCGCCTTGATGATATTGGCTGTAGGATGCACGGACTATTTGTGCGCCGGCATTATCCGTCCTGCCGTTCAACAGCTAAGGCCAACGAATCCCGATAATCCGGTTTCCGCTATGCTGCATATAGTTCGCGGATACACAGGAGGTAAATATGGTCTTCCATCGTGCCATGCTGCAAATTCTTTCGCGATTGCCGTTTTTACCACCTTATGGTTCAGAAGAAAATGGCTTGCCGTACTATTGATAGGTTGGGCTTTATTGGAGTGCTACACCCGCTTATATCTTGGTGTACACTATCCATCCGATATAGTTTTTGGAATGGCAATCGGAAGCCTGATAGCTTGTATTGTTTACTCAAGTTTCTCATGTAAATTGAGATATGACAGAAGCAAATAGCAGAGCGACCCTCCTTAGTCAGAAATCACCTTTTTTGCGAAACATAAATTATTTATATCCTGCCGAAAATAACCGAAGTATCGTACTTAGCTACTTAAAGTCAATATTTTCATCATTGCACCGGTCTAAAGAATGGCATAGCGAAGTTTGGGCCATTCGGTAAGAATCTCCTGTCGACGCTCATCCTCTATAACAAGATAGTCAATCTCAGAAAGGGATCCGAAACGATAATGGTCTGCCGTGTTCAGCTTGTTGGATGTGGCTATCACCACTTTTTTGCCGCCCTGCTCTATGAACCCCCTTTTCATTAAAGCCTCTTCCTGAATTGTCGTCATCAGTCCCTTATCCGGATGAATATCGCTTACGCCTACTATTGTCCAGTCGGGATAAATGTTCTCCAACGCTCTGTAAGCCATTATGCCCGCCGTTACCTGCGACGGACCTATTATCTTCCCACCAAGCAACGTGGTTTCTATATTGCGCCGGTTGGAAAGTTCGGAAGCGATTGGTACGCTGTTGGTGACAACAACAAAATGTTTGTCGTCAGGTAGAGCCTTTACAAGTTCAAGGTTGGTTGTTCCCCCGTCTATCAGCAACACGTCCCCATCCCTGAAAAGAGGCACAATCTTATCGACAAGACATCTTTTCATCACAGTGTCTGTGCCGAGACGCTCTGTAAATTCAATTGATATTCCAGATTTCGCGATCGCACCGCCATGCACCTTTGTAAGTAGTCCCTTTTGCTCAAGTTCGGCAATATCCCGTCTGATAGTATCATCGCTCACTCCCAACTCTGAACTGAGAGTCGTGACATATACACGGGAGTCCTGGGTTATACGCTCAAGTATCAGGTCTTGTCTTTGTTCTTTCAGCATAAATCAGCATTTATTATTTGCATAATACCGCAAAATTAGTTATATTCGTGCAACTACACAAGTAAATGACGAGGTTTTTATCTTTTTTATGCGGTATTTTACCGTAAATAAATTCGCATTACAGCGTAATACCGCACCAACCAAGAATTAACCGCAAAGAGATATAATGAATGAAAGCACTCTTTTTTGACATAGACGGAACATTAATCGATATAAAAACTCATAAGATTCCCGAGTCGGCCACCACAGCACTCGGGAAAGCAAATGAGAATGGCAATAAGATATTCATTGCTACCGGTCGCTCACATACCATTGTGGAATTGCCCGGTCTCCCCGGAGAAATAATCGATGGATATGTAACGCTGAACGGAGCCGTATGTCTGGCCGACGGAATTCCGGTAAGCCTGACTAAAATACCGTCCCAGACCGTGAAAGAATTCTCGCAAATATGTATTGACCGGAAACTTACCAATCTATTCGTGACGATGGAGGGAATGAAGGTGGCAAACGGCGATGAACGCTTCGTAACCGGATTCCAGAAATTTTTCAACCTCTCCCCTGTCCCGACAACCGATTTCATCTCGATGCTGAGTCAGGATGTTTATCAGATGACAGCGTTCTTTACCGAAGATTCGGAGCATGAACTGAAAGCACGGTTTCCGGAACTGGAATTCAATCGTTGGTTTCCCACCTTCGCCGATGTCACCTGCAAAGGAGTGGATAAGGCAAAAGGAATTGAGGTAATGGCAAATCACTTCGGCATTGACCTTGCGGATACGATAGCTTTCGGCGACGGCGGCAATGACATACCTATGCTCCGTAAAGCCGGCATAGGCGTGGCGATGGGCAATGCCTCCACCAAAGTGAAGGCAAACGCCGACCTTATCACCTCCGATGTAGACGCCGACGGAATCCATGAAGCCCTAAAGGCTCTAAAGATTATTTGATACTTCATTCTCACATTGCTTGTTCATATTCTTTGCGGCGGGTGAGCACCTTCTTCATATTTGTCTGCGCCCATTCAGTAAGCTGTTGGATAATCGGGAGCAGCGATTTGCCAACTTCGGTAAGGCGGTATTCGACTTTAGGCGGCACTACTGCATAAACCTTTCGGTCGATAAGGCCATCGGCTTCCAGCGTGCGGAGCGTGGATGAAAGCACTCTTGATGACACATCCGGAATCAACCGACCTAATTCGTTGAATCTTACTACCTTCTGCTCTCCTATGATGAGCACTGTAAGTAGCGCCCATTTGTTTCCAAAACGGGCGATAACGTTTCTCACCGGACACATCTCTAAGATCGATCCTGTTTCCTCTTTCTTTTTCATATTTCGAGTTACTTATTTAGGTTTCGCAAATAAGTTGATTCCTCGCCGAGGAAAGTCGCGGAGATACTGCACTTCCCTGAGTGCTGTAGCGACTTGCTTTCGTCAAATCTCAAATTTCATGCGAAACTTAAGTTACTTACTTTTAATTGCAAAGTTAGTAAATTATCATAATATATAGTCAAAAGTTGAAGCGATGATTGACATGACTAAATAAATTTTGATTTGTCCTCAGATTTTTATCACTGATAATCAGCAAAACCGATAAAAAGGTTACTATGGGCTAAAAAAGTAACTTCTTGACAAGCGGTTGTTTATATTATATCTTTGCGTAACGCAAATTAAAAATCAACAATATGAAACAGATTCAGACAATAGAAAAGGGCGCGAATTTCAGCGCCGCCAACTTCGGCAAGCTCGCCGACATCAAGGATTACATTCTGGAACTCGGTCCGGAAATCAAGATCCCCGGCAAAGTGTTCGGCGGTCAGGCTGTCGGTGCAACCGGCGGAGAGTTCTCTTTTCAGGTATTTGCACCCGGTCAGGAAACCGGCTTCCTCCACACCCACAAGAATCATGAGGAGCTCTATTTCTTCCTCAACGGCAAAGGAGAATTTCAGGTTGACGGGGAGGTCTTTCCCGTCAAGGATGGCTCTGTTGTCCGCGTGGCTCCCGACGGTCGCCGCAGTGTGCGCAACAACGGCACAGAACCCCTCGTGATGCTCTGCGTGCAGTATCGCGCCAACACATTCACCGACGAAGATGCCGCCGACGGCAACATCATCAATGAACCCGTGAAGTGGTAAGCGAAGAAAAATCCTGGAGCGAAGGATACTCCGACACCCTCGATTTAATTTTCATCAACGAGCCTACAGAGGACGTAGCCATCCGTTTTGAATCGGGTGGCTACGTCCTCTGTCTTGAAATCATAAACGGAAAAGCTGAAATCATCGTTTATAAGGTCTCTTGACTATGAATTGAAAATTATATCTCTATTCCCTAAAAGTTTCTAAAAACTCAGTCATTGAATAATGCAAAATTGGTAAGTTTTTAAGTAATCTGGATAACTATCATATACGCGCTTCTTGTTAATTTTGCAAAAATCATATTCTTAATTATTACTGTCCGCTAAACCATAAAGCAGTGAGTCCAACTTTCTGATAAGT
>OKSX01001123.1_pt1 | contig 14373 bp, 8 predicted proteins | sample 1606391 | NCBI WGS metagenome assembly OKSX01 (sample SAMEA3879578, study PRJEB24766) | human gut metagenome | biome: human-associated habitat; feature: feces | place: USA | collected 1985/1987
TGTTCACACACTGGACTACGTGGGCTATTCCCGCAACGGCTATATCGTGTTCAAGCTGGGCAGTGCTCCTGAGGGCAATGCAGTGGTTGCCGCCAAAGACGGCGCTTCCAAAATCCTTTGGAGCTGGCATATCTGGGCAACGGCAGCGTTTGGTGGAGATAATATCAAGGAACAGACATACGAGACGCGCCCTCGTAGCGGTATTAGCGGTTATGAAAACATAACTAAACGGACTTTCAAGATGATGGACCGTAATTTGGGTGCTGCAAGCGCAATGCCGGCTTCTAAAACGGAAGCAGAGGTTATAAAGACGTATGGCCTCATTTACCAGTTTGGTCGTAAAGACCCGTTCCCCGGTGCGGGTGTAATGACAAGAACGGACGATGCAGAACTTATTCCCTCTTATGATGCGGACGGGGTGTTGGTTACGAGACAGTTGATTATGGCAAATAACCCCAAATATTTAACAAATAGTCAAGTGGTAAGTGGTCAGGGAACCGATGCAGCAGCTATTAGTAAACAGCTTACCTATGTAGTAGAGAATCCTTTGGTATATGTGATGAGTAATGGTGCTGATATGTCTGCTCCCGGTGGAGGAAGTAGATCTTTTAACTGGATTTGGGCAGCACATAAGAATACACTTCCTTGGAAAGTATCCAATAAGTTGTGGGGCAGTGACATCCTTAACGAATCAAACAGCAATTTCTTTGCAACGAAATCTGTAACAAAAACTATTTATGATCCTTGTCCTTATGGCTATCACATGCCTCAGCAGGATGTATGGACTAACTTTTTGACTACTGCAAATGGATATAGCACGTCCACAGCGTCTGAGTTTAATGTGGTAGATGATGATAAAGTGGTTTCTTCCGACGCACAAGGTTTCATGCACTCAACTTTTCCTGTGTTTGGGCGTCGTTTTTTAACTACCGGAAATGCGGCAGTGAGTGGTGAAAGCAATGTGGCATTCTATCCGGCAGCCGGTGGTCGTTTCAATGACAAAACACTTAGTTACGTTGGAAGTGCAATTATATGTTGGTCCGCCTCGCCATACAATAATACTAATATAGGAGGAAGCCTTCTGTATGGAAATACTACCAGTGTATCTCTGATACAAGGCGGTATAGGTCGTATGGTTGGGCTTCCTGTGCGCTGTGTCCGCGGCAACTGACAGTAGCCGCATTGTTACGAAGTTGTTGCACTGCAAAGTTGTGCAGCAACCTTGTATCACGAAATAATGTTATTCTATGTTTTTAGTTTATTCTCAGGGTATTGTTATTGATTGCCCTTAAGGAACACCGGGGAGTTTAGAGGGCCGGGTTTTTCCTCGCCCTCGATTCGTTCTTTGGTTTTGGGCCGGATGAGGATGTGAATCACTGTCTGTGCTTATTTGTTTGTTTGAAAGTTCCCTCTTTCCAAGCGTGGAAAGGGGGAACTTATGTGTAGTTATGGTATGCCAAGTCTCTTCTTTATTCTTTAGAGACGGTTTTATCTGCAACTTGCGTATTGGACTGTTCTTCCCAGTGGAACGGCTCGAAGGTTGTGTTCGGGTCAATCCAACTTGGCTTCTTGGCAGCGTAGATAATGAACGGGGCAATCACCACAACAAGCGCACCGATAATCAGTACGGAGAACCATACGGCATTGCTACCGGTGGAAATCTGGCTTGGAGGGATGAAGCTCAGCACAAATGCAAGCAATGAACCACAGAATCCCAAACCACCGATGAACCACATCAGGCCGTTGCCGCCTTTGCCGATGCGGAACGGGCGGTTCAGCTTCTTCATCTTGTAGCGCAAGGCAATGGCTCCGGAGAACATCAGCATGTACATGATGAGATAAAGAATAACCGTCAGCTGTGACAAAATCTGATAGAAACTCTGCACCGAAGGCATAACCACGAACAGGAGGCTCAATACGGTTACGGCTATACCTTGAACATAAAGTATGTTCTTTTGCACTCCCAGCTTGTTTGTCTTCTGGAAGAACGGAGGCAGATAACCCGCCTTGCCCACTGCAAAGATACCTTTGGACGGACCGGCAACCCATGTCAATACACCTGCCAGCACACCGAAAGCCAACGCAACGGCTATGATAGGTGACAGCCAGGAAGCATGGATATAATGGAAATAATTGTCGAAACCCACCAGCAGGCTCTGCGTCAGGCTGATGTCTTTTGCAGGAATAATGACACCGAGGGAAAAAGTGCCCAGTACAAAGATTATGACTGTGATCAACGCACCGATGAATACCGCTTTCGGATAGTTCTTGGAGGGATTGTTTACATCCTTCACATGGATACCGCCCATTTCCATTCCGGCATAGAAGAGGAAGATACTTGCGGCAAGCACCACATTGTCAAAATTCGTCAGGTCAGGGAAGAAACTGCTGTGGAAGTCCATGTTGGAGTGGCCGCCCGTAGCGAGATAGACAATGCCCAAAATAATCAGCAGGGCTGCCGGGATGATAGTACCGACCATGCCACCCACCTTTGCCACTTTTCCTACCCAGCCCATGCCTTTCATTGAAATGAAAGTTGCCAGCCAGTAGATTACGAGCACCACTGCCAGCGTGTAGTACTTGTTGTTGGCCAACGACATGTCGTGCACATCGTTCATACCGATGAAAGCAATGGATACGGCACCGAATGTCAACACAGTGGGATACCAGATTGTGCTTTCAATCCACTGCACCCAGATAGCGAGGAAGCCGAGTTTCTTTCCGTAGGCTTCACCCACCCAGCGGAACACACCGCCTTGCTTGTCCTGAAACATGGCAGCCAGCTCAGCGGCGACAAGTGACGTCGGGATGAGAAAGACTATGGCTGCAAATAAGTAGTAGAAAGCCGAACTCATTCCGTATACGGCTTCGGCGGGCAGTCCGCGAAGGGATACTACTGCCGTCACATTCATGATTGCCAGGGTAAATACGCCCAGCTTTACTGTTTGTTTAATATTTGCCATAAATTAAGGTTTTAGGTGAAAAAATCATTCTTTTTGTAATAGTCCTGTTTTTCCTTATTACGCCTCTCTACCAGACTTGTTACATATACTGTGAAAATGGGAAACATCATCATCCCTAATGCCGCCAACAGAACGGACAACACCCGCCCGGTGGCAGTGACCGCTATGATATTGGAACCCACCGTTGTCACATCCATGAACGCCCACCACAAAGCATCGCCATAACCTGTTACCAAAGGATTGGTTCCATGCTCCATGACATAAAAGGCAAGACTTGAAAAGTAGACGGTAGCCAATAGCATTGTCAGATAGGACACGAACAAGCCCGATGCACGATTGTACGTCAGCCAGCCCACCACGATAGCCATTGCATATCCGCCCCGCACCAGCGGGATGAAACGCAGCATATAAGTAATCTCAGGTGAAAATGTCCAACCCATGTAGGCAATGATATTCTGATAGGGAATGGCAACCAAAAGGAAGATGAAATGTGTGGCGACATAGCGCTTCCAGTTGGTTGCCAAAATCCATTCCAATACAAAATCAGCCAGAAACAATGCGCAAATCCATAACTGCACTTCCATGTACACCGATTGCTCGTAGAAAGGGATGCCTTTGAACGTGTCAACGGATATACTGATAACCAAGAACAGCGAAAGCAGCAAGATGATTACATGGAGTATGCCGTATATTCCTTTTTTCCGCACTATGAATTCTGATAGAGCTGTTTTCATATCTATTCCGTAATTGTCACATTGTCACCGTTGAATACACCCAGGCCGAGCCTGTTCATGATGAACCTGATAGACATTTGTGCTTTGACGGAGTTTCCGGCTTCATCCAGAGGAGGAGCGAAAGCGGAAATGCCCATTACACCGGGAAGTACAGCCATCACGCCACCGCCTACACCGCTTTTGGCAGGGATTCCGGCAGTGTACATCCAGTCGCCCGAATGTTCGTAGAAACCTACACTGGAAATCATGGAAGTGATTTTAGGCGCGAGTCCGGCTTCGAATACATGTTGCCCGGTGACAGGATTAACGCCATTGTTGGCGATTGTTCCGGCTGCAATGCTCAGTTGCCCGGCTGTGACGCCCAACGAACATTGGCGGGTATAAAGGTCGAGCGCCAATTCCGGATCATCGTAGATACGGTCGTAGTTTTTCAATAGCCATGCAATGGAACGGTTATTGAAATTCGTAGCTGTCTCCGATTGGTACAGCTCGTCGATGAGCTGTGGAGCAGAGCCGCACAACTCGGTGATGTTTTGTATGATGGCATTCCATTTCTTGTCGGAATTACCCGTCGGCCGCACCATGGAACAAGCGGATATAGCGCCTGCATTGACCAATGGAGTGGAGGGGTGGTCGTTCTCCAATAAAATGGCAATGATAGAGTTGAACGGCAGGCCCGTGGCATCGGCGCCGATCATGTCCAATACTTTCTGTGCACCGTACTGGCGCAGGATGAGTATGGCCGTATGTACTTTTGATACGGATTCTATGCCGAAGCGGTAATCTGTATCTCCGATATTGATGGTCTGTCCGTTTGTCAGGCAGATGCTGAGACCGAACAGGCCGGAATCTATGTTGGCAAGATAAGGGATGTAATCCGCATTCTTGCCTCCTGTTTGCTTTTTCACCTCATCATAGGCTTCTTGGGCAACTTCCCTGATCTGTGAAATTGATATTTTCTTTTCCATAATCTATATAATAATATGGAATAAGGAATAGGAGATTTGAGTTTCAGTCTCCTAAAGCCTTATTCGATATATTGTTTAATGTATTAAAACAATAGAGCAGTGGAATGATAAGCTGATTCTTGCTTTATCATTTTTTGTGGCGTCTTCCGCCATGATTGAATATTTTGCTTTCTACCGGCAGATTCTTCTCCTGAGCCATGCGGGTAGGGGTGGGGTAGTCCAGCTTTTCCAGTTCGGCAATGGCATTCTTTATGTCGCCCAGCAGCATGTCTGCCATGTCGCGGCTGAATCCCTGACGGACAACGACACGCATCACAATATATTCCTCCAGTTTGGAAGGCAGCGTATATGCCGGAACCATCCAACCATGTTGTGAAAGTTTGTCCTGCAAGTCGTAGAGAGTCCATTTGGCTGTCTTGGCGTATTCCGGTTTCAGATACCAGATGAACAACGGATTCACCACCTCATTAGAGTAATTGACAAACGGAGCCATTTTCCCTATTTCATCATGGATGTACTTGGCTATTGTGAGTGAATTGTATTGTACCTCTTTGTAACCTTGAAAACCTAAACGGATGAATTGATAGTATTGCCCTAAGATTTGTGCGGCAGGACGGGAGAAGTTCAATCCGACTTGGGTAATATTGGCGCCGAGATAGTTTACACTGAAGGACATCTCTTCGGGCAGGTATTCCTTGCCTTTCCAAACCACCCATCCCAGACCCGGATACACCAAGCCGAACTTATGGCCGCTGACACTGATGGAGAGCACCCATTTCAGACGGAAGTCCCATTTCTTTTCCGGATACAGGAACGGAAGGATGAAACCGCCGCTTGCAGCATCCACGTGGATGGGAATGTCGTAACCGGTTTTGGCATTGTAGGCGTCGAGCGCTTTGTCAAGGGCTTCGACATCATCATTCAGCCCTGTCCATGTGACACCCTGTATAGGCACGATGCAGATTGTGTTTTCATCACACATCTTCAGGGCTTCTTCGGGGTCGAGCGTGGTCTTGTCGAGGGTCAAAGGCACTTCGCGCATTTCTATTTGCCACAACTGGGCAAACTTCTCCCATACCACTTGGAAACCGGTTGAAATAACGAAGTTCGGCTTGTCGAACGGCTTGCCTTGCGCCTGACGTTTTTTGCGCCAGCGCAGCCACGCGGCTACACCGCCCAGCATACATGCTTCTGAAGAACCGATGGCGAGTGCGCCTGTCTTCCACGTATCTTTTTCCGGAGAATTCCACAGATTGGCGACGATGTTGATGCACTTGCCGTTCATTACGGCGATGCGGGGATACTCGGTTTCGTCAATGTAGTTGATGTTGATGGCTTCGTTCATTAGCTTGGTTGCATATTCGTCCATATAGGTCGTGACGAACGTAGCCAGATTCAGGCGGGGCTGGGTTTGGGCAAAAGTCTCATCTTTCACCATCTGGTAAGCGATTTCGGGAGTGGTGGGCCCATCGGGGATTTTTTCCACCGGTGAGGGTTGTAACATACGGTTTGAACCGAATACGTCTGTTTTGGCATCTCCCTTTCTGAAATTCAAATCTTCCATATAACTATAAGTTTTTAAAGGTTTAGGCGGCGGGGACCTTCCCCGTCGAATTGTCCACAACAACGACCCTCGGAAAAGAAAGTTCCGGCGTTTTACATTATTTGGCGTTTATTAAATGGGGGAGAAATGAAAGAGGCCACAGAGTTTCTTATTCTTGCAAGAATGAGAAACTCTGTGGCCTCCGGATGTGAAAACCGTTTTTTTTTTATACTTTTATCTCGTCATATTTCATTCCAAATACATCTGCTACTGCTTTATAGGTCACTTTTCCTTCCACCACATTCAGGCCTAACGCCAATGCCGGATCGTCTTTGCAAGCCTGTTTCCAACCTTTGCAGGCTAAAGCTACGGTATAGGGCAATGTGGCATTGGTCAGCGCCATGGTGGATGTGAACGGGACAGCGCCGGGAATATTGGCTACTGCATAGTGCACAATGCCGTCTACGACATACGTAGGCTCACTGTGAGTAGTGGGGTGGGAGGTTTCAAAACAGCCACCCTGGTCAATGGCTACATCCACAAGTACGGTTCCGGGCTTCATCATTTTCAGCATGTCTCTTGTAATCAGGTGGGGAGCTTTATCGCCGGGAATAAGGACAGAACCTATCACCAGATCTACGGTAGGCAGTTCCATTTTGATGTTATGAAGTGAAGAGTAGAGTGTTTTTACGTTTTTGGGCAATACTTCGCTGAGATAGCGCAAGCGTGGCAGATTCACATCTGTAATCATTACCTCGGCTCCCATTCCGGCAGCCATTTGTGCGGCATTAGTGCCTACGATGCCACCCCCTAAAATAAGTACGCGTGCAGGACGTACCCCCGGCACGCCACCCATTAGTTTTCCTTTTCCACCCTGCGGTTTCTCCAAAAAACGGGCGCCCACTTGGGTAGCCATGCGCCCTGCCACTTCGCTCATAGGGGTGAGCAATGGCAATGAATGGTCTTCTTTCTCTACGGTTTCGTAGGCGATACATACGGCACCGCTTTCAATCATGGCTTCGGTCAGAACTTTATCGGCCGCAAAGTGGAAATAGGTAAATACCACTTGTCCCTTTTTAATCAGTTTGTACTCCGGTGCAATGGGTTCCTTTACCTTGACAATCATGTCGGCTATGGCATAGACGTCTTCAATGGCAGGCAGGATTTGCGCACCTACGGCGATGTAATCGTCGTCAGAGAACCCACTGTTTATGCCTGCTGTAGCCTGCATATATACCGTATGACCTTTCTTCACCAACTCGGCTACTCCGGCAGGGGTCATTCCTACTCGGTTCTCGTTGTTCTTGATTTCTTTGGGGACTCCGATAATCATAATGTCATCTGTTAATGGTTAAACATGCTGCAAGATAGCGATTTCTCTGTCTCATTGTCATTCTGTACTAGGTGTTTTACAACAGAAAATGCCGGGTTGTTCGATGAGGAAGGTGGCAGGATTATTCTTTTTTGTTTAGGCGGAGAGAACTATTCTTGTTATATTTGCATGCATTTAAAAAATATGATATGGGCTATAAGAATATAAAACACTCTATACTTTTTTCTTTTTTATTTTGGGTGGGCAGTGTGCAAAGCGGGCATGCACAGGAAACCGCCGGGCAGGAAGCTGTTCCGGAGATGCAAACAGCTGTTTTCACTCCTCCTTTTGATTTCCCTATCACCTTTTCAGGCAATTTCGGCGAGATACGTTCCAACCATTTTCATGGCGGGCTGGACTTCAAAACCGGTGGTGTTATAGGCAAACCTGTGCATGCTTTGGCAGACGGGCATATCTCCCGTATCCGAGTGACGCATGGCTCAGGGTATGTGCTCGATGTGGATTATGATAACGGTTATTCCACTATCAACCGCCACCTCAGCGCTTTTACAGGCGATGTGGCCCGGAGAGTGAAAGAATTGCAGTATGAAAAGGAGAGTTGGGAAGTGGAGATCGTTCCCGAACCGGGAGAATATCCGGTAAAGGCAGGGCAGGTGATAGCCCTTAGCGGGAATACGGGATATTCTTTCGGCCCTCATCTGCATTTGGATATGATTGAGTCGGCAACAGGGGATTATATTGATCCGCTGCCTTTTTTTATGGAAAAAGTGAAAGACAACACTGCTCCTCATGCCGAGGGCATCATCCTGTTTCCGCAACCGGGCAAAGGGGTGGTAAACGGAAAACAGACGCGCCAGACCTTTCCGGCAAGTCCAGCAAAGCCTATCACAGCTTGGGGATTGATTGGAGTGGGAATCCGCGCTTATGACTATATGGATGGGGTGGGCAACCGTTATGGCGTGCATACCGTTATTCTGGAAGTGGACGGGACGGAAGTGTTTCGCAGTGTGGTAGACCGCTTTGCTTACGAAGAAAACCGTTATATCAACTCATGGACACATGGGCAGTACATGAAATCGTTCGTCGAACCGGGCAACCGTCTGCGTATGCTGCATGCGTCTAACGGCAACCGGGGACTGATAGAAATCAATGAAGAGCGTCCCTATCGTTTGGTATATACCTTGAGCGATGCTTTAGGTAACACCTCGAAAGTCCGTTTCACCATACAGGGCAAGAATACCGCTATCCGTCCGGTGGAGCATCGCGAAAAATATGCCTTCAAATGGGATAAAACCAATTATCTTCAGGAGCCCGGACTGGAACTGGTTGTGCCGCGGGGAATGTTGTATGATGATGTGTGGTTGAACTATTCCGTACGCGCCGATAGTGGCGACGTGGCTTTTACCTATCAGTTGAACGACACCCGTATTCCCATGCATGGAGCGTGCGAGATGCGTATCGGCTTACGTCGTGATGATTTGGAAGATAAGTCGAAATATTATGTGGCCGGCGTTACCGCCAAAGGCGGAAAATATAGCGTAGGCGGGGTTTATGAGGATGGTTTTATGAAAGTCCGCATCCGGGACTTGGCCACTTATACGGTAGCAGTCGATACCGTACCGCCGGAGATTATTCCGCTTAATCCTCAGCAATGGGGACGTACGGGCCGCATAGTCTTTAGAGCTAAGGACAAAGGGACGGGGGTCAATAGCTACCGCGGAACGATAGACGGGAAGTATGCACTGTTTGGCAAGCCCAATTCCATTAGTGGCAATCTGGTTTGCGAGCTCGACCCCGAACATGTGAAGAAAGGCGGTAGGCATACTGTGGAAATGACCGTAACGGACGGTTGCGGCAATCAAACTGTCGGGCAGTTCCATTTTGTATGGTGAAATAGGAGGGGCTGTATCCTTTGAAATCCCTTTATAGCATTGTGATATAATAAATTCAATAATAATTCAAAGTATGAAAAGATTAACTCTCTCCGTCATGTTGGTAGTGGCAGTTGTGGCAAACACTTTTGCCTGCACCAATCTTATTGTAGGTAAGAATGTATCTACGGACGGTTCTACAATTGTTTCCTATTCTGCCGACTCCTATGGATTGTTTGGCGAGTTGTATCATTATCCCGCAGGCATGCACAAGAAAGGCACATTGATTGATGTGCACGAGTGGGACACCGGCAAGTATCTCGGTCAGATAGAGCAGGCGCGCCAAACCTACAACGTTATCGGCAATATGAACGAATTTCAGCTTACTATCGGTGAGACGACTTTCGGCGGGCGTCCGGAACTGGTGGATACTACCGGTATCATTGATTATGGAAGCCTTATTTATCTCGGTCTGCAACGTTCGCGAACAGCCCGCGAAGCTATCAAAGTGATGACAGACCTTGTGCAGGAATACGGTTATTACAGCAGTGGTGAATCCTTTACGATTGCCGATCCTAATGAAATCTGGATTATGGAAATGATAGGCAAGGGACCCGGTGTACGTGGCGCCGTATGGGTTGCTGTTCGCGTGCCCGATGATTGCATCTCCGCACATGCCAACCAAAGCCGTATCCACCAGTTCGATATGAATGACAAGAACAACTGCATGTATTCTCCCGATGTCATATCCTTTGCCCGTGAGAAAGGCTATTTCGACGGAGTGAACAAAGATTTCAGTTTTGCAAATGCTTATGCACCGCTTGACTTTGGCGCTCGTCGTTACTGCGAAGCCCGCGTGTGGAGTTACTTTAATATGTTCACAGCTCGCGGCAACGAGTTCCTACCTTATATATTAGGCGATACGGATACCCCGATGCCGTTGTTTGTGAAGCCCAACCGCAAAATCTCCGTACAAGATGTAAAGAATGCCATGCGCGACCATTACGAGGGTACTCCCCTCGACATCAGCAGGGATTTCGGTGCAGGACCGTATCACACTCCCTACCGCCTTTCTCCTCTTTCCTTTAAAGTAGGCGATAAGGAATACTTCAACGAACGCCCTATCTCTACCCAGCAGAGTGGTTTTGTATTCGTGGCACAGATGCGTTCCACTTTGCCCGATGCTATCGGCGGCGTATTGTGGTTTGGTACGGACGATGCCAACATGACTGTATTTACTCCCGTATATTGCTGTACGGACAAAGTTCCCGTATGCTATTCGCGCGTGGACGGTGCAGACTATATCACTTTCTCATGGAACTCCTCTTTCTGGATTTTCAACTGGGTCTCCAATATGGTATATCCTCGCTATGACCTGATGATTGGCGATGTGCGTGCCACACAGACCGAGCTCGAAACAACTTTCAACGAAGCACAGGAAGGCATTGAGACCGCTGCTGCCAAACTCTTGGAGAAAGATCCGGCTAAAGCGAAAACATTCTTGACAAACTATACCAATATGACTGCCCAAAGCACGCTCGATGCATGGAAGCGTCTGGGCGAATTCATGATTGTGAAATATAATGACGGCGTTGTTAAACGTATGAAAGACGGTAAGTTTGAACGTAATTCTATCGGACAACCGGCAGGCGTGGTCCGTCCGGGTTACCCGAAAGAGTTTCTTGAAGAGTATGTCAAACAGACCGGCGACAGATATAAAATGCCTCAATGACAGTTTGGGCAAATGAGATATTTCGTTTATATTCTTAGTAAATACTGTACAGATTTGTGAATCTACGGTAAAAAAAATTAGGATATTTGAACTTAATCTTCTACATTTGTGTCTTAACAAACAATTGAAGTATTAACCTTTAAAATAGAAATAGTCTTATGGAAAATCAGGAACTGATTAAACAGGTCACTGAGAAAGCTGAAAAATGGCTTACCCCGGCATATGATGCCGAAACTCAGGCAGAAGTGAAACGTATGTTGGAAAATCCAGATAAAACCGAACTGATAGAGTGTTTTTATAAAGACTTGGAATTTGGTACAGGCGGCTTGCGTGGTATCATGGGCGCAGGCAGCAACCGTATGAATATTTATACGGTAGGCGCTGCTACCCAGGGATTGGCTAACTATCTGAACAAATGTTTCAAAGATAAAGAACAAATTTCCGTAGTAGTGGGCCACGATTGCCGTAACAACAGTCGTAAGTTCGCTGAGATCTCGGCTGATATTTTTTCTGCAAACGGCATCAAGGTTTATCTCTTTGAGGATTTGCGTCCCACTCCGGAGGTTTCCTTTGCTATCCGTCATCTGGGCTGCCAAAGCGGTATCAACCTGACTGCAAGCCATAACCCGAAAGAATACAACGGTTACAAGGCCTATTGGGATGATGGTGCGCAGGTACTTGCCCCGCACGATACAGCCATTATTGATGAGGTAAACAAAGTGACTGTTGAGGACATCAAGTTCAAAGGCAACAAAGATTTGATTCAGATTATCGGTGAGGACATAGATAAGGTGTATCTGGATAAAGTCCATGCCCTTTCCATTGATCCGGAAGTGATTAAGCGTCAGAAAGACCTTAGCATCGTCTATACTCCGCTCCATGGTGCAGGTAGGGTACTCATTCCTGCTTCCTTGAAAGAGTGGGGCTTTGAGAATGTGCACTGTGTACCCGAACAAATGGTAAAGAGCGGAGATTTCCCGACAGTTGTTTCTCCGAATCCTGAAAATGCGGAAGCCCTTTCCATGGCAATCGAACTCGCCAAGAAGATTGATGCAGACATCGTAATGGCAAGTGATCCTGATGCAGACCGCGTGGGTATGGCATGCAAGGACGACAAAGGCGAATGGGTGCTGATTAACGGCAATCAGACTTGCTTGCTTTTCCTGTACTACATCATCAAGAACCGTATCGCAACCGGCAAGATGCAACCTACGGATTTCATCGTAAAGACCATTGTCACTACCGAGCTCATCAAAGCTGTTGCCGATAAGAACAAGATTGAAATGATCGACTGCTACACCGGTTTCAAATGGATTGCCCGCGAGATCCGCCTGCGTGAAGGCAAACAACAATACATCGGTGGAGGTGAAGAAAGCTACGGTTTCCTTGCCGAAGATTTCGTTCGCGATAAAGATGCCGTATCAGCTTGCTGTTTGATTGCTGAAGTTGCTGCATGGGCAAAAGATAATGGAAAATCCTTGTATCAGTTGTTGCTGGATATCTACGTAGAATACGGATTCTCTAAAGAGTTTACTGTAAACGTAGTGAAACCGGGTAAGAGTGGTGCAGATGAAATCAAGGCCATGATGGATAATTTCCGCGCTAATCCGCCGAAAGAAATCGGTGGTTCTGCCGTTGAGCTGGTCAAGGACTATAAGACGCTGAAAGCTACGGATGCTCAAGGTAACTCAACAGCTTTGAATATGCCTGAAACATCGAATGTTCTCCAGTATTTCACAGTAGACGGCACGAAGATTTCCGTTCGTCCTTCCGGAACAGAGCCCAAGATTAAATTCTACATTGAAGTGAAGGGTGAAATGGGATGTCCCAAGTGCTACGGCAGTGCCAATGCTGAAGCTGAAAAGAAAGTGGAAGCAGTACGCAAATCACTCGGTATCTAAGAAGGTTTAATTCTTACATATAGGAAAGGTGCAGGTGGCAGAAGCCGCTTGCACCTTTTGTGTTTTATGATGGTAAATGTGTGGTGGTTCCGAATGTATTAAGTTTCTTTTATATTCTTTATGCCAGTCTGCAAATCATTCTCCGTTGAATACTGTTCTTATATGCGACAGAGGTCGACAGTTAATAGATAGTATGACAGATTGCGGTTGCACGCCAATTGGTTGATGTGAATGAGAGTCGTTTCATTCGTAGTTGTTCGTTTGCGAGTGCGTGTTTTCCGCAATCTGTTTTTTTTGTTTCTTTTCCCCTTTGAGTCATTAATGCTTTTAAAACTCTTTGGTTCCTTACCTCTTTAGTTGTTATTTTCCAGCCACCAGTCAATCAATTTTCGTGCAATGCTTAGCTTGCGTGGAATTTCCGGCAGGTTGTCTTTGGAATAGAATGAGCCGGAACTGAGTTCGTCGGCTTGCAGCTTGATTTCCCCACTTTCATAATCGGCAATGAAGCCCACCATTAATCCGCTGGGATAGGGCCAGGGCTGGCTGCCGAAGTAAGTGATGTTCTTCACCTTTAGTCCGGTTTCTTCCATGACTTCCCGTTCTACGCATTGCTCCAAAGTTTCGCCAGCCTCAAGGAAGCCGGCTACCAGTCCATGAAAAGTGCCGCGGAAGTTGCGTGCATGTACCAGCAGTATCTCTTTACCTTTTCGTATCAGTACGATGATTGCCGTAGATACGGGAGGGTACATTTCATTTCCACATTTCGGGCATTTCTTCATGATAGGGGTTTGCTGTTCCATAGGAGTGCCGCATACGGGGCAGAAACGGCTATGCTCGTCCCAATAGAGTATCTGGAATGCCTTTCCGGCGGACAGGTATTCGTCTGCGGAAATGTAGTCGTACGAAGCCCGCAAGCCTATCATTACCCATTCTTCGGTTTCTGCGACGGGCTGTCCCGTAGCAAATGCACGCACTTGCTTACCGTTGGGCGGGAATACGTCGTGTATATTGCTTCCGCTTTCCGGTGCCAAGGGGGGATTTATGCTGACGGGTACGCTGTATTTTATCTCTCCTTTTTCCGTATATCCTTTCTTCAATAGCAGTTGGTCATTGAAGAAGACGAACCACTGCGTGGAGGGTTTGATTTCTGTTGAATCTTCCATTGCTTGTTATCTTTTTTGGGGGGGATGAACACGAGAACACAGAGGCACAGAGATTCTTTTCAAAGAGATAAAGCATTAATTTCTGTGTCTTTGTGCCTCTATGTTCGCCCCCTAAATTTCGTTTGCTGTGTCTTTTTCTTGTCGCACATAGACCGTTGACCTTCC
>OKSX01001129.1_pt1 | contig 14334 bp, 10 predicted proteins | sample 1606391 | NCBI WGS metagenome assembly OKSX01 (sample SAMEA3879578, study PRJEB24766) | human gut metagenome | biome: human-associated habitat; feature: feces | place: USA | collected 1985/1987
TGCGCAAGCGTATGGCAGAGATAGGCGTGCGCAAGGCGTTCGGGGCCACAGGAGGGGAATTGCGGCACCAGATATTCTTTGAGAATCTGCTGCTGACATTGTTTGCCGGGATATTGGGACTTGCATTGAGCTATGCCGCGACTTTCCTGTTGAACGGTTTCCTTTTCAACAACAGTGCCAATGCTTATTTCAGTGGTGAGACCACTTTGACGCCGGGTATGCTGCTTTCGCCCTGGGCTTTTCTTGCAGCTTTCGGCTTCTGCCTACTGATGAATATTCTGTCGGCAGGCATACCGGCATGGCGGGCTTCGAGAATGAATATAACGGATGCGATCAATCAAAGGTAAATGAGGATCATGGGAACGATATTAAAACAAATAAGGAACGAGTGGAACAGTAACCTTTTTCTCTTTATGGAATTGCTGTTGGTTTTTGTCGTGTTGTGGTATATTGTGGACTGGACACTCGTCACCGCGCGTGTCTATCATGCTCCGATGGGATTTGATACAGAACATTGCTACAACATTGCTGTGGGTAAGCTGGGGGAGAATTCTCCTCTTTATAATCCGGAGTCTACTGTTGATGATGATATGGAAGACTTGCTCCGGCTTACGGACAGGTTGCGTCATTGCCCCGGCGTAGAGGCTGTTGCTCTTTCACAAAACTGCTTTCCCTATAATGAAGGCAGCAACAGCATTGAGTTGGGCATTGATTCTGTGCCTGTCAGTGCACGACTTCTTTGGGCGGATGCGGATTTCTTTCGTGTTTTCCGTTACTCTTTCACAGAGGAAGATGACTTTAATAAGGTAGAGGCTGCATTCCGGAACGATGAACTGGTGGTTTCTTCCAATCTTACCGAAGGACATCCTGAACTGGATGCGGGCAGTGCCGCGTCATTGCAGGGAAAGGAAGTATTGCTTTTGAACTATGGGCAAGATGTCCGCCGGCGCATCGGTGCCGTAGGGACACCTGTGCGTTGGTCGCATTTTCAAACTTCGGCGCAGTGGGGAGGAGCTTTTGCCGCCCTTCCTCTCGATGTGAAAAGATTGCGGAGCTTCGGTGATCCCCGTTATGTCACTGTCAGTTTGCGCGTTTCCGAGGATGCCGATAAGGGCTTTGCCGAAAAACTGATGGACGATGCCGATCGTCTTTATCAGGTAGGTAACCTTTATTTGCTGGATATTACACCATTCGTCCACTTACGTGAGATCTGCGAGTTGGAGGATATGAACGAATGGAAAACACAACTTTGTGTACTGGGATTCTTGTTGCTGAATATCTTTCTGGGCGTTATCGGAACATTCTGGTTCCGTACGCAACAGCGCCGTAAAGAGATTGCGTTGAGGCTGGCAATGGGAAGCCCTCGACGGGGCATCTTTTCCTACCTTATGTATGAAGGGATACTGTTATTGACGTTGGCGGTTATACCGGCGACCGTCATTGCTTTCAATATTGGTTATGCCGAACTGGTGGACGTAGGCAGGATGCCTTTCGATACCGGACGTTTTCTGTCGGCGCTTGTTGTGACATGGATGCTGATGGCATTAATGATTGTTGCCGGCATTTGGTACCCCGCATATGGAGCGATGAGGGTGCATCCGGCAAAAGCATTGCATGATGAGTAAAGTTTTTTTAAGAAAAAGGTGTAAATTCTCAATATAACCTTGTATATTTGTATGACTATAAAGTTCATGCAAACAAATCAAAAACGGGGAAAATGAGGAAACACCTTTTCTTAATATGCTCATTAGCTTTCTTATGCTTGACACTGGGGACGCTTTCGGCTGAGGAGAAGACCTATAAAATACTTTTCATTCAGTCATATACCAATAACACACCTTGGCATAATGAACTTATTGCCGGTTTACAAGAAGGTTTGAAGCAGGAGGGGGTAAAGGCCGATATCGTTACTGAATATTTGAATGCGGACTTTTGGGCTTTCGCTTCAGAGTGTGTCATTATGCGTCGTATATGCGAACGGGCCAGGTTGCGCAAAACAGACCTTATTGTGACTTCCGGCGATGAGGCTTTCTTTACCTTGACCCACTGTGGCGACTCTTTGCCATATCGGTTGCCGGTAGTTGTTTCGGGCATCAAATATCCTGATGAAAAAGTATTTGAAAAAATGCCGAATGTCTCCGGTTTCACCTCAAAAACGGATTTCACTATTCTACTGGAGGAGGCTATACGCATATTTCCCGGTCGTAAGGAGATTGTCTGTCTGTCCGATAGCAGCTTTTTGAGCCTCAAAGGGGTAAGGGCAGTGGAAGAAGCCTGGATACCTTTCAAGGAGAAGCACCCTGAATACAGTTTGAGGAAACTGAATGTACAGGCAAAATCTATTAACTCCATTATTACATCCATTTGTTATGATTATAACGCCTATAAGTATATTGTCATTGCCCCTAAATGGATTCCTTTTCTTTCTTTAAAGTTGAAAGCCCCTACATTTGCCAATCAAAATCTGGCAATGACGAACGGGGTCCTGTGCGTATATGATGTGGAACCGGCGACAGATACTTATGCCGCGGGCAGGCAGGCGGCAAGTATCTTGAAAGGAGATTTTTCTGTTTCATACGGAGTGAAGAATCTGGATGGCAAGCTGTTGTTCGATTATAAGCAGCTGGGCTTTTTTCATGTAGACGTGGAGAGCGTCGAAGAACAGGGAAGCATTTTGAATATTCCCTTAATGGACCGTTATAAGGTTTGGTTCATTCTTTTCTACTCGGTGACAGTGGGTGCGTTGGTGGTTCTTGTAGTCTGGCTTTACCGGAGCAACCGGCACGAATTACGTAAGCGCATACAGGCGCAGACCCGTTTGATGATACAGCAACGCTTGGTTGAACAACGGGATGAATTCGATAAAATGTTCTGTTCTATCCGCGACGGGTTGATAACGTATGATACGGAAATGCACATACATTTCGTCAATCGCGCTTTGGCGGAAATGCTGGGACTGTCTTCTGATACATACATGGCGCGTTCGTATGAAGGGCAGGTTGCCGGTTCTATTTTTCATATCTATATGAATGGTGAGAATATCTTGCCGACTCTTCTGGAACAGGTTGTCCGGGATAAGAAACCTGTCGTTATACCCGAAAAAGCTTTCATGCAGGAGAATGTGAAAGGCACTTATTTCCCGGTTTCGGGCGAGGTAGTGCCCATTTTTGCAAAAGACGAACTGACGGGTATGGCAATCGTTTGCCGTAATATATCAGAGGATGAGATGCAGAGACGTTTTTTCGGTATGGCTATCGAGGAGAGTTCCATTTACCCATGGCAGTATAATACCCGTCTGAAATGTTTCCATTTCCCCGTAGGGTTGTTGAAGCGTTTTAATTACAGCGACCATACGGGGGATATTTCGAGGGAGGAGCTGGACAGGGTTATTCATCCCGAAGATCTGCTTCGTATACGCAAGCATTTTGATAGCATTATATTGGGACGTGAACCTAATTCTCGTATGAGTTTTCGTTTGCAGAATACAGCCGGCGGGTATGAATGGTGGGAATTCCGCAGTACCGCATACGAGGGACTGACGGCAGACATCCCTTACATGGTGTTAGGCGTATGTCAAAGCATTCAAAGGTATAAAAACACCGAGGACGAACTTATTGCGGCCCGCGATAAGGCTTTGCAGGCTGACAAGCTGAAATCGGCGTTTCTTGCCAATATGAGCCATGAGATACGCACGCCGTTGAATGCGATAGTGGGCTTCTCTGATCTGCTGAAAGACTTGGAAGGTTTCTCGTCGGAGGAAGTGCAGCAGTTTGTGGAAACGATCAATATCAACTGTACATTGTTGCTGGCATTGATGAACGATATTCTGGATCTTTCACGTATAGAGTCGGGGACAATGGACTTCCGATTCTCCTCTTATAATCTTACATTTATCATGCAGCAGGTCTACGATTCCCAAAGGTTGAGCATGCCGCAAGGGGTGGAATTGCGCACCGATTTTCCGGAAGGTACAGGAAAATCCATGATTACGGATTCCGTACGTTTGAAGCAGGTTGTGAATAATCTGATTAATAACGCCAAGAAGTTTACTACAAAGGGGTATATTCTTTTGGGGTATCGGGTAGAGGATTCCGGGCATACTGTCATTTTTGTGGAAGATACCGGATCCGGTATTTCCGATGAGAATCTGGGGCATATCTTCGAACGTTTTTATAAGGCGGACAACTTTACTCAAGGCGCCGGTTTGGGATTGAGCATTTGCCAGACTATTGTAGAACGTCTGAATGGCACTATAACAGTAACTTCAAAGCTGGGTAAAGGAACCCGCTTTGAAGTCAGAATAAGTGATAAAGCAATATAGGTGCAAACAGACCGGAAACTCATTCAATTCTCTTGCATCCGTTGGATTGCAAGAATTCATCAATCACCTGTTCATAGTTGCCATGCAACATGATGTGATGATTACCCAATGGGTTTCTGAGGAAATATTCCACCGGAGTATTCATCTTTATGCGCACCTGTGTGCGGCACATATTGATGTAGTTGGTGTTTTCGGTTAGCGTGCCTGTACTAAGGTAATATTCATCCAGACATTCTCCGCCGCATTTCACAATTGTCACATCTCCGGTGGGAAGTATCCCTTGTATGCCAATACCGCTTTCTGTCTCAAAATGGTTGCGGATGATGAACTGCTCAGTCTGTGCAATGCCGATTGTGCAATGTGCCAATATAAGTTCATTGGTGCGTGCGTTAATCATGGAAGGGTTGGCCATGAAAGCCGGTTTCCCGGTAAGTACTTTGGCTGCAAGCATGGTGAATACTGACTGTAAATCGCCTTCGCATCCGGCAATGATGCCTTCGTCATTCAAGAGGGAAAGTGCCAGGCAACCGGTAGTGCCCGTCTGTTCTATCAGGCGGAAACAGCTCAAAGTGAGGGCGCTCAAACGGTCTTCGTCTACTATTTTCCGGATAGCACGATACAGCCGCATGGCCTTTATCATATCTTCGGGTGACGCTTCCCGGCAGGCAAGCGCTTTTCCGGCAAGATGGGCACAGGCTTCACCCACTTCATCGTCGGTGATCTGGTTGTAATATTCGTAAATCCGGTCAAGGGAAACGTCTGTATATTCCACTCCCCAACGGCGTTTGGCAAGCAGATAGTCTACATTGCTGGCAATGAGCCAGCTTGACGGAGTGCCTATCACGCCGATGCGCATTCCAAAAAGGCTGCGTTGCGCCATGAAGTTGCTGTGTAATACAAAAATGCGTTTGATGATTTCGGGCAGTTCGCCATGAAGGATCTCGCTTTTCATCCCTCGTCCCCGTAGCCAAGAAGACACTTCGAGAGCGGCAGCCAGTGAATTCTGCATCCCGTCTGCCAGTATAATGGCAGGGCGGGGTAGCGATGAACAGAATGCTGAAATCATTGGACGTCAGTTTGCTAATATCTTGATAGTCTACGAAATTGACAGTGAAATATTTTTCTAATTCAGTCAATATTATTTCATGGGAACTGCGAACAGATGCTTGTTTATGTAACAGTGATGCAAAAGTTATTAGGTTGATGACCATGGTGTTACTTACTATTTTTAATATTGGTTTATGATAAAACGGTTGTAGTTGTCTATTTGTTTATATTTCAAAGGTACAAGAATCTTTTTAAATAGCATAGTGTTTTTAATATAGATAAGGTTTTTAAAGTTTTTATGTCTTAGCTTCCCTTTAGTATCAAATAAATCACTACATTTGCGACTTAAATGATAAAATGATATAAAAGAACTCATGCCAACAATTTCTATTCGCGGAATGGAGATGCCCGCATCTCCTATCAGAAAGCTGGCTCCTTTGGCAGATGCAGCCAAACAAAGGGGCATCCATGTATTCCATCTCAATATTGGACAACCTGATTTGCCTACGCCGCAAGTCGCGATTGACGCTATTCGCAATATTGACCGTAAAGTCTTGGAATACAGTCCCAGCGCAGGCTATCGCAGTTATCGTGAGAAGTTGGTGGGATATTACGATAAATACAACATCAAGCTTACCGCCGATGATATCATCATCACTTCCGGCGGTTCGGAAGCAGTCTTGTTCTCTTTCATGGCATGCCTGAATCCGGGTGATGAGATAATTGTGCCGGAGCCGGCTTATGCCAATTATATGGCGTTTGCCATTTCTGCCGGAGCTAAGATACGTACGATTGCAACAACCATAGAAGAGGGTTTTTCACTGCCTAAGGTAGAAAAGTTCGAGGAACTTATTAACGACCGTACACGTGCCATCCTTATTTGTAATCCCAATAATCCTACCGGTTATCTTTACACTCGCCGCGAGATGAATCAGATACGTGACCTTGTGAAGAAGTACGACCTTTTCCTTTTCTCCGACGAGGTATATCGTGAGTTTATCTATACGGGATCTCCTTATATTTCTGCCTGCCACTTGGAAGGTAAGAACAAAGAAATACGCGATGCCGTTATGAAATTCTGTCAGGCGCGTTTAAGCCCTCCATTGATAGGGCAGATTGCCGCCGAAGCATCTTTGGATGCCGGGGAGGACTATTTGCGTGATACTTACGACGAGTATGTGGAACGCCGTAAATGTCTGATTGACGGTTTGAACCGTATTCCCGGCGTATACTCGCCCATTCCTATGGGTGCGTTTTATACCGTAGCCAAATTGCCGGTAGACGATTCGGACAAGTTTTGTGCATGGTGTCTCTCCGATTTCGAGTACGAAGGGCAGACTGTTTTCATGGCTCCGGCTTCCGGCTTCTATACAACTCCGGGGTCCGGCCGTAACGAAGTCCGCATAGCTTATGTATTGAAGAAAGAAGATTTGACACGCGCGTTATTTGTGCTCTCCAAAGCACTCGAAGCTTATCCGGGACGTACGGAATGAAACAGTGGGATACAGATTTCACGAATACATAATGTCCTCATAGTCTGTATCCTGAAAAATAAGGGTTTGTTTTATGGATTTATCTCGTTTCCTTGCTCTTCGTATTTATCGTAACAGTGATGCGGAGAAGAAAGTTTCCCGCCCTGCTGTGCTGATAGCAACTCTTGGTATTGCTATCGGGCTGGCTGTAATGATTATTGCAGTGTCGGTGATAATCGGGTTCAAGAGTGAGGTGCGTGATAAAATAATAGGTTTCGGTTCCCATATTCAGATTAGCAATTCGGATGCGGCACGCTCCTTTGAAACTCGCCCCATAGCTGTGACGGACAGCATGATTGCTGTCCTTACGGATAATCCTGAAGTGAAGCATGTACAGCGTTATTCCACCAAACCGGGTATGATAAAGACAGCTGATGCCTTTCAAGGGATGGTGCTGAAGGGCATAGGTCCTGAATATGCCACTTCTTTTTTTCGCCGTCATTTGGTGGAGGGGGAATTTCCGCAGTTCAGTGATTCTGCTTCTACTAATAGGGTTGTTATCTCGAAGGTGATCGCCGACAAAATGAAGTTGAAGCTCGGTGATAAGATAGATACCTATTATATACAAGATGATGTGCGTGCACGTCGTCTGACGGTGGTGGGCATTTATCAGACCAACTTTTCCGAATACGATAATTTGTTCCTGCTTACCGACTTGTGTATGGTGAACCGCCTGAACAAATGGCAGCCTGATCAGGTGAGTGGACTGGAACTGGAGTTGTATGATTACGACAAGCTGGAAGAAGCCACCTATCAGATTGCTGATGAGATAGGACAATCTCCTGACCCTTATGGCGCGGATTATTGCGTGTTGAATGTGGAACAACTCAATCCGCAAGTCTTTGCATGGCTCAGCATTTTGGATGTTAATATATGGGTTATTCTTATTCTGATGATCGGAGTTGCCGGTTTCACAATGGTCTCCGGGCTGCTGATTATCATTATTGAGCGTACATCCATGATTGGTGTTCTAAAATCTTTGGGTGCCAATAATTTCACTATCCGTAAATTGTTCCTTTGGTTGGCAGTGTTCCTTATAGGAAAAGGTATGTTGTGGGGGAATGTAATAGGCTTGGCTTTTTATTTCGTCCAGAAAGGCTTTGGAGTGTTTCGTCTTGATCCGGAGACTTATTATATGGACACCGTTCCCGTATCTCTCAATATCTGGATCTTCTTGTTGCTGAATGTCGGCACTCTATTGGCATCAGTCATAATGTTGTTGGGGCCGTCGTATCTTATTACACGAATTCATCCGGCCAATTCCATGCGTTATGAGTAAGCCGACATCGGTTTCATCTTCTGGGATGAGGTGCTACTTTCTCAGGAATCCGCTTTTCTTTCTGAACATGCAATAGAGTTTCCAATGGAGAGATTGCATAGGCTGAAGTATATCAAAGACAGGCAGCGTCCAATAGTATCTGCGTTGATCGTTCAATTCTTTTGCAGTCTTATTGATGATGACTGCTTGTAGGATGAAGCGGAGTACCCAGATGAGAAATGTGATGCCTGCTGCCAACCAGTGAAAATTCAGTACGCTTATCACGAGCAGAGCTATCCACACAGTGTAGAATGTCAGGCGGGTAGTCGTTTCCAACCCGGCCAGCCAGCGTTGTGCGCCATGATAGAGCCGGGCAGTAGATGCATAACCTATTTTTTCTTCCCGCCAGTCTTTGGCACCGGATACAGGCTGCATGCGTACAATGGCATCTGCGTCAGTTTCTACACGCGTATTTTCTGCAGTGGCTATATGGTTGACAAAGAGGTCGTCGTCACCTCGTTGAAGGTTGAGATGTGCGGAGAAGCCTTTCTCCCGGTAAAACAGTTCCTTGCGGTAAGCAAGATTTCGTCCGATACCCATATAGGGGCTTCCGGCGAGTGCGAAACCGAGATAACGCATGGAAGTGAAAAGGTTGTCGAACGCTATGCGCTTGTGCAGCCAACCTCTGCCGCGTTCGTAGCCGCTGTATCCCAGGACAACTTGTGTGCGTGAGGTGAAATTGCGTGCCAGCAGGCGTAGCCATTGGTTGCTTTGCGGTTGGCAGTTGGCTTCGGTAAAGACGAGCCAGTCATATTTGCTTGCTTTGATGCCGAGTGTTACGGCAAGTTTTTTCCGGCTGATATAGCGGGAGGAATCTGGAACAAAGCTGTGATAGAGGTGTGGATATTTCTCTTCCAACAGTGTGAGGTAGTCTTCGCTTTCGTCAGTGTCACCGTCATTGATGACGATAACTTCAAACTGTGGATAGTCTTGTTCTAAAACCGCGGTGAGGTTGCGACGCAAGTTCTCGGACTCTTCCCGGGCGCAGATGATGACCGATACGGGAGGTAATTCCTGGGAAAAGTGTACATTACTTCGCTTTACAGCACGATTATGTAAATGGATACGGTTGTACAGACAAAAGTAATAAAGGATTTGGATAACAAAAAGAACTCCCGTCGCTGCGAGTAATATCTTTTCTGTTGTATCGAATGTTAATGCTTCCATGTAATTTATGGTGAATTTTATAACGTGCAAAGTTACAAAATTCACCATAGATTGCATGGATTAATGCAGATTATTTATTTCCGGTACTGCCTTAAATTTTGTTTCGGGGAAATGCTTGGAAAGATACTTCTGTATGTATTGCATTGTATCATTTTGTATGGTTTTATCTTCCACCGTAGGGTAGAGATTATACAATACGGTATCGAGCGGAATTCCTCGATGTTTAATGGCTTCGAGACTTAACAGGGTATGGTTGATGCTACCCAGTTTGCCGGATGTTACGAAGATGAGGGGGTATTTTTTTTCTGCAATGTAGTCAATGGTGAGATATTCTTCTGTCAAAGGAACCATTAGACCACCGGCTCCCTCTATAAATACGGTATCGTAACGACGGGCCAGTTCTTGGGTGGAACGTTCTATTTTGTTAAAGTCGATAGGGCGGTTGTCAATATGTGCGGCAAGGTGGGGAGAACAGGGGTAAGAGAATATTTCGGGCATGGTGAGCCCTTCTTTATCTTCAGGCAGATAACCTGTTCCCATGATGCGCCGGTGCAGATCAATGTCTTCGGAGTGACCTGTATTTCCGGTCTGGATAAACTTTTGGGTGATAATACGCTGTCCGTTTAAGGAGAGTTGTTTGGCGTACCAAGCTGTGCAATAGCTCTTTCCGGCATCGGTGTCAATGCCACTGATAAAATATATGTTCGATTCCATACTTTCTTATACTTTGATTAAATATATGTTTCTTCTTCTTGTTTTATTCTCTTCCTGGCAATAATATAAATCGGATGATACGTCAGCGAGACACTGTGATCCGTATTGCTATACATCCGGATATATTCGTTGCAGAAGTTCTGCAGTCGTCCGCGAGTCCATACTCTCTTTTCAGTGCCTGTAACTCCGGTCTGTTTGAGATGTTGCAACACTTCGAGCGGAGTGCCAAAAGGCAGAATGACAATCTCTTCTTCAGCATAAATAATTTCGAAAAGAGGTGAAAGCAGCTTTTTCAGGCTATCGAGGGGCAGGTACTCCAGCCCGTTTCCTGTCAGGGTGTGTATTTCCTGCATATTCTGTTTGCCAAAAGTGCTGAAGGCAAGGATACCACCGTCCGACAGGAAGCGGTGGCAACGGGTGAAGAACCGCTTCGTGTCGGCAAACCATTGTAGGGTGGAGCAGGAAGTTATCAAGTCCGTTTCCTGTGGAAACTCAAGGGTTTCCGCATCACAAGGCATGAATTTGACTCGTCCTTTGTTGTCCCGATCGCAGATGTCCTTTATACATTCTTCCATTTCGGGACATAGGTCATTGAGCAATAGGCTTTCCGGTTGCAGGGTGTGCAGCAGTAAACGCGAATAGCAGCCTGTTCCGCATCCGAATTCCGCAACCTTGCGGAAAGGGGAGATGCTCTCAGGACAGCTTAGTGTGTTGCCGGTACTGTTTGGTGCGGCGGAGTGCTTTCCGGTGTGCTCCATCAGCAGGCGAAGCATCTTCTCCGCTACCTGCTGTTGTACGCGTGCTTCTCGCCCGTATGTGTTACGGGCGTGGGCAAAGCGTTTGGCAACAAGCGTTTTATCAATGGATTGGATGGGATTGAAAGTCATTCCTCTATCGTTTCATCAATGTTTATGGCTTTGAGATGGCATATAAAGTCATCAACAGTCATTTCCCACATATCTTGCAGCAGAAAACGGAACATAGGTTCGTCATAATGTGCGTTGTCTGTCAGGATTACATTGCTATGCACCGGGCTTTCATTGTTGATTCTCAAATTTTCGGGAGGAAATATCCGGTCGTTGTTGCCAATAAAAACATAGTCGTACTCGTAGTTGTATTTGTCGTAGTATTCCTGAAACTTATCTTCATCTTTTTCGTTATATATGTCCTTTTTCTCTATGCTTCCATGCATCTCGAAGTATTGTTCCTTAATGAGTCTCAGTTCTTCTTTTATTTCATCGAAGTTCCGGCGGGGAGTTATTTCCATGAATGCTTTGTAAGCGTCACTGTCTTTGCACATGCGGCGCAGGAACTTCTGGAGCGAGGCGGGAGTGAGCCCGTCAAGAGTGGCTTGATAGGTTTTCAGGGGAATACCTTCCAAATTGTCAATGGGGGATATGCTCCCATTGAAAGCTATGCTGAGGATCTTATTTTGGGGGATATTGCTGAGTATGAGAGAACCTACCCACACTCCCATGGACCAAGTTACCACATTCACACGCTGGTAGCGGTCGAAAATGGACTTATCAAAATCGAGTGTTCGGTAGTCGTAGCAAACCATATAGTCCATCCCTTTGGGACGGTATTGCTTGAAAGGGGTTTCATCCGCTGCCCAACCGGCAAACAGTAATAGTAGTTTGGGATGATTTTCGTGTACGATATAAACTTGTTTCATGATCTTTTCTGGTTAGTAAGTGAATATTTAAAATCGAATTATTATTAGTCGGTATAGGCGCTGATGTTATTACTCAGCTCTTCTATTTCTTCCTTTCTGATTTCCGCTGTCAGCGAAAAGCGGATGCGCGACATGCCCTCCGGTACTGTCGGCGGACGGACTGGCAGGGCGTAAAATCCATGCCGTTGCAGTGCTTCCGCCTGTAGGACTGTGTCTGCGCTCGGGCCGATTATCATTGGGACAATATGGCTGACGCTGGGGCATGTATACCCTCGTACCTGTAAAGCTTCGCGAAGCGTCCGGCTGATATGCGCCAAATGTTTGCGCCGTTCCTGCATGTCAGCCAAACGGCGTACGATAAACAAGGTCCATGCAATGTTTACCGGTGGCAGCCCGGTGGTGAAGATGAGGGTGCGCATACGGTTTACGAGATATTCCCGTATTACCTTTTTGCATACAATGTAGGCGCCGACAGATGCAGCCGCTTTACCGAATGTACCGACAAGGAAGTCAATGTCGTGAATGCAATGGAATTCTTCGGCACAACCGAGTCCTTGCCTGCCGCGTACACCGAAGGCGTGTGCTTCATCTACGTAGAGCAGGACATTGTCATACTTGCGCTTTAGTTCTGTTAGTTTCTGTAAATCAGCTTGGTCACCATCCATACTGAAGATACTTTCGGTGACGATGATGACCCGGTGATGGGTAGTATGATGTTCCTCCAACAGTCTTTCCAGTTGCGTCAGGTCATTGTGGCGGTATCGGATGCATTTGGCTGCCGAAAGGCGGATACCGTCAATCAAGCTGGCGTGAACAAGTTTGTCGGCAAGTATCAGGGTGTGTGCATCGCTGACAGCGGGTAGAATGCCTGTGTTGGCGTGATAACCGCTGTTGAAGACCAAGGCAGCTTCCGTACCGAAAAGGTGTGATAGCTCAGCTTCCAGTTCTTCGTAGACTGTAAAATTACCTGTTAGCAGTCGGGAAGAGGAAGAAGAAGGCAGGAACGTATCCGGGGTAAGTGTGCGGAGAAACTCTTCATGCAATGCCCTGTCTGATGCCAGTCCCAGATAGTCGTTGGAAGATAGGTTCAGCATGCGTTTATTGTTTACGATAACTTCCCGTCCGTCATGTGTCATTTTGGGTAAGTGGCGCAGATTACTATGCTCTTCCAGTTGTAGCAGCTCTTGCTGCATTTGTTTCAACAGACTCATAATTGAAAATTGTTTAATATGACTGGTCTATCACTTTAATCAGTCCTTTTGTTAATTTACTGAGTTGTTCCGGTTTTATAATAAAAGGGGGCATCAGGTAGACCAGTCTGCCGAACGGACGTACCCAAATTCCCTCTTCAACGAAGCGGCGTTGCATCCATGCCATGTCCACAGGCTTTTTGGTTTCTATGACACCGATAGCTCCGAGTATCCGTACATCGGCCACTTGCGGTAATTGTCGTGCGGGTTCCAGTTCCCGTTTCAACTGTGCTTCGATATGGGCAACTTTCTCTTGCCAGTTATATTCGGGTGATGTGAGCAGACGCACCGATGCACATGCTACGGCACATGCCAGAGGATTTCCCATGAAAGTAGGACCATGCATAAACGCATTCGGAGCATGATTGGAGATTGTATCTGCCACCTCGTTAGTAGCCAGTACGGCGGAAAGTGTCATATAGCCTCCGGTCAGGGCCTTGCCGATGCACATGATGTCTGGCTCTATTCCGGCATGTTCCCAGGCGAAAAGTTTTCCGGTACGTCCGAAGCCGGTTGCTATTTCATCAAAGATAAGCAATAGATGATGCTCCCGGCATAATTTTGCTGCTTCGCGTAAGTATTGCGGATGGTAGAACCACATTCCTCCTGCACCTTGCACTATGGGTTCCAGTATCAAGGCTGCTAATTCATCGGCATGCTGTTCTATGATTTCTTTCAGAGGAAGAATGTCCGCCGGATCCCACTCGCCGTCGAAACGTGAGTGGGGCTGGGGAGCGAAGTACCGTACAGGCAGTGCCGAACCGAACAGGGAATGCATCCCCGTTACAGGGTCGCATACAGACATGGCATTCCACGTATCTCCATGATATCCGCTTCGTATGGTAACGAAGTTATTCTTCTTCGCCTGATTTCTTGCGCTCCAGTACTGTACAGCCATTTTCAACGCCACTTCCACCGCTACTGAACCGGAATCGGCATAGAATATCTTCTGCATGGAAGGCGGTACTAACGGCAACAGTAATTTTCCCAGTTCGATAGCAGGGTCGTGTGTCAGCCCTCCGAACATGACGTGTGACATCTTGCCAAGCTGCTCCGTTGCGGCCCGATTCAGCACCGGATGATTATAACCATGCACAGCACACCACCAGGAGGACATACCTTCTATCAGCATCTGGCCGCTTTCCAGTGTAATGGTGGCGCCGTCCGCTTGCTTCACTTTGTATACAGGAAGCGGGTTGGTAGTCGATGTATATGGATGCCACAGATGCTCGCGGTCGAATTGTGAATCACAGAACTCATATCCGGCTTCTTCTATCAGCTTCTTGTCTTCGGAAACTTTAGAGCCGAGT
>OKSX01001146.1_pt1 | contig 14158 bp, 9 predicted proteins | sample 1606391 | NCBI WGS metagenome assembly OKSX01 (sample SAMEA3879578, study PRJEB24766) | human gut metagenome | biome: human-associated habitat; feature: feces | place: USA | collected 1985/1987
AGTGACGGAGCAAAGAATGCTTTGGGTACGACATACACGCCATTTGAATTTTTCTACGAATGGAAAAAGATTGAGAATGAGGATAAAGCCGGAAAGGGACTTGACACACTTCGTACGCTCATTCGCGGAGCTCTTTCTCCGGAACGCATATTGGAGATATTACGGGATTATGTTTATTTTCCAGATCCTACAAAAGAAGACGACACGACTGAAATTGTATGCCGTTATCCGCAGTTCTTTGCTACACGCAAACTGCGGGATCATATCCTGAATCATTTGCGTTCTGTCGGAGGTGATGGTAAGGGCGGTACATATTTCGGAGCCACAGGGTGTGGAAAAACATATACCATGCTGTTCCTTGCCCGCCAACTGGCTTTGCGATGCAGGAAGCAACTGGGTAGCCCGACTATTCTCATCATAGTAGACAGGGAGGATTTGGAAACACAGACAGGGAAACTATTCTGTCGCTCGAAACAATATCTTGAAGACGAAGCTGTAAAAGTCTTTGAAACAAGAAAGGAACTTGCAGAAGAGATGAGTATGCGCAAGACTGGCGGGGTCTATATTACCACAATTCAGAAATTCGCAGAGACTACAGGATTGCTTACAGAACGTTCCAATGTCATTTGCCTAAGTGATGAAGCGCATCGCTCCCAAAACAATATAGGTTCTAAACTGTCCATCCAAACCGAAGGAGAAACCGACAAAATAGGAGCGAAAATCACATACGGCTTTGCCAAATATCTGCGGGATGCATTGCCTAACGCCACATACGTAGGTTTTACGGGAACACCCATTGACGAGACCGTACATGTATTTGGAAAGGTTGTAGATCAATATACGATGAAGGAGTCGGAGGATGACGGCATCACTGTCCCAATCAAATATGATCCCCGATTGGCTCGTGTATTCCTCAATAAAGAACAGGCAGAGAAAGTAGAAGAATATTATCGTCTATGTGCAGACGAAGGGGCAATGCCGGAGGATATTGCCAAAAGCAAAGCCGCCATGTCGAGTATGGAGGTGATTATCGGTGATGAAGATGTCTTGCATCGTGTTGCCAAAGACATTATCGAAGACTATAAACGAAGAACAGAGACCACAGACCGTTTGCAAAAGGCTATGATTACTTGTGCAGACCGCAAAATAGCATTCAGGTTGTATAAAATCATGCGGGAAATGCAGCCCGACTGGTTCGAGAAGAAGAAAGCATTGAACGAACTTGTATTGACCGCAGACGAAAAGAACAAGCTGCATGACATCGCATTTGTCAATATGGTCATGACTCGCGACAAGGACGATGAAAAGGAACTTTACAATCTGCTTGGAGACAAGGAATATCGTAAATTCCTTGATACTGAGTTCAAATCGGAAAAATCGAATTTCCATATCTCCATCAATGTAGACATGTGGATTACCGGTTTTGATGTGCCTTGCCTGACGATGCTTTATAACGATAAACCGTTATCGAAACATACTCTCATTCAGACCATTTCGCGAGTAAACCGTAAATTCGGCACAAAAGAGTGTGGCTTTATCATCGACTACATAGGTATTCGCGAAGAGATGAAAAAAGCCATGAAAAAATATGGTGGTGAAGTTGGACCTCAGGAAGATTTGGAGGTTGCACATGAAGTATTGCAGAACGAACTGCAACTTTTGCAAGAGCGATTGTCTGGATTGGTATTTGACCGTTTTTTCGGAAACAATGACCTTGCCCGACTTCAGTTTATTCAGGAAGCGGCAGAATATATCCTTGCCAACAGTGTTGAACGGAAAGGAGAGGTTTCCTTCCTCAAACTTTTCAAAGAACATGTCAAACGCCTGCGTTCTGCTTATAATATCTGTAACCCGGCCGGCATTCTGACAGAAGAAGAGGTAACGTGGAGTCAATGCTTTATGGGTATCTGCTCATACGTGAACAAAATGACTATCACGGAGCATGATACGGAGAACATGAACAGGCACGTGGAACAGATGGTTCAGGAAGCTATCCTCGCCAGTGGTGTGGAGAGAGTTATGAACGAAGGTGTTGAAGAAAACATTTTCAGCGACTCGTTCACCAAAGAGGTGGAAGAGATAAAGATGCCGTTCACCAAATTTCAGATTCTCTGCAAACTCGTAGCCAAGGCCATTAGAGCATACAGCCGGACGAACAAGATACAGGCTGAGCATTTCCAGAAGATGCTCGAGGAAACGATTAACGCATATAATACCCGTGATAAGCTGACATTCACCAATGAAGTGACACAAAACGTAGTGAATGATGTATGTGATATCGTTTCATACAAAATTAACGGACTGTCAAACAAGCTGATGAATATCCTGAAAGAACTTAAATCTGACAGCGAGAAATTCAGGGTTTTAGGTATCACTTTCGAAGAGAAAGCTTTCTTTGATGTCCTTGTCGAAGTTAGGGATAAACACGGTTTTGAGTATGCGGATGATCGTTGTATTGAATTGGCAAAAAAAATAAAGACATTGATAGATGATACCGCTATTTATGCCGATTGGCTAAATAACGACAACCTGAAAAGCAAACTCGCCAGCCAGCTTACCTATCTTCTCTACAAAGAGGACTATCCTCCTCAATGGGATGAAGAAGTTTTCCAGAAAGTTCTGAAACAAGTAGAGAATTATAAGAAACATGAATAAACTAAATAGAACAAGTTGACATGCAACCAATATACATAGATTTACACATACATACTTCAGAGAATGCAAATAATCTGAATACTAACTACGATATAGCAGAATTGGTCGGTCAAATAAAGAAACTAAATGGAGACAGTCCATTTATGATTTCGTTAACAGATCACAACACCATTAACAAATCAGCCTATTTGAAGGCCCAAAACCTGGGTCTTAACTTAATTATTGGTGTAGAATTACACATTCAAAATCGGGCTGAGGCAAAATCGTACCATTGTCATATATATTTTAATGCTCCTATAGAAGATGCTGTAATAGATTCGCTAAACGAGATTCTAGATGAGCTATATCCTAATAAATTACCTGACCGAAATGACCCCAATACGCCAGATATCCAAAAAATCATTAATAGTTTTGATACATTTGATTTCATTTTACTACCACACGGCTCACAAAAACATGGAGCATTTAATTATAGCATCAACGATGGTGAAAATTTAGACAACGCAATCAATAGAAGTATATATTATAATCAATTTGATGGTTTTACATCAAGAAGTACCAAAGGGCTGGAGGCAACTCATCGATATTTTGAACGACTCGGAATATCGGAGTTCATTAATCTTGTGACTTGCTCTGACAACTATTCTCCCAGTATATATCCTCGCTCGCATAGCGGTAATGATGATGATTTCATCCCAACATGGATGTTTGCGCAACCAACATTTGATGGATTACGACTTTCGCTTTCTGAAAGTACAAGACTTGTGGCTAGTCATGAGAAACCAATACGACGAAGTGATTATATTGGGCATGTAGAATTGCAGAATGAACATATAGACGTGAATGTAAACTTAACCGAAGGTCTGAATGTCGTAATTGGCGGATCTTCATCCGGGAAAACTTTATTTGTGGATTCATTATATAGAAATATTCATCAGGATTTTGAGGGTTCGAAGTATATAGAGCGTTATGGTGTAGATAATATGATTGTAGAGAATACAAGCGGAATGACCCCATATTATATATCTCAAAACTTCATAGCAGAAAACATCTCGGATAATAACGAAAAAAGTGTTGATAAAATAGAGATATTAAGGAATATTTTTCCTGCAGACGATGTAATAAATCGTAGCATTACAACGGGGCTAAATAAATTGCATGAGGTAATTAGTGAAATGTTGCAGTACGTGGAGAAAATAGAGGACTGTGAGCGAACCTTGAATGCATTACCTAATCCAGGACAGTTGATTGTTACTGGCATAGTGAAGAAAAATGCGTTGAATATATTGATGCCAACGGCAGAAGAAGAAAGTCTCGTTAAGTATCCTTCGAATCAATATAAAATCGATTTAGAAGCAATAGAGACTATTAGAACTTTTTTAGAGAATAATCCTTTGGTTGAAGGTGCAAATGAAGAGATTAACTCCATAAAAACAAAACTTGCCTTAGCGGCAAAAGCCTATACTGTGTTTGATGATGTGTCTATGGTCGTAAAAGAACATAAACAAGTTGTAGACAGAATACTGAAAGATGAACTTGGACAGCAGCAATCCCGCATCACAAACAAGGATAGTTTACTTAAAACTGTAGGTGAATATATAAAAGCTCTTACGGGCTTTAAGCACTGTAAACAAGAGTTGATTAAAACAAAATACTCTTTTCAGACTAGAGAGATAGAAGCAAGAGGACATAAATTGTCTGTTATTAATAACTTTAGTTTTAACGAGAAGGTACTAGTAGATGCATTGAAATACTGTTTAAAGTCTAATATCAATACTATTGTAGATGTTACTCCGTGGAATTTGATGAGCCGTTATTTCAAGAAAAATCCCAATGTCGAATCATACAACGATATGACTCAGAAAGTATATACGAAATTGATGGAGTTAAATACACGTTCGTATAAGATTGTGACAAAAGACGGAAAAGATTTTAATAATTTGAGTCCAGGATGGAAAACGGCAATTTTGTTGGACTTAATACTAGGGTATGAACAAGATACTGCGCCCATTATTATTGATCAGCCAGAGGATAATTTGGCTGTGAAATATATAAATTCGACATTAACAGAAACTATCAAAGCTGTAAAATGGAGTAAGCAAGTGATTATGGTAAGCCACAATGCAACGATACCTATGATGGCAGATGCCCAAACAATTGTTGTTTGTGAAAACGATGGAAACAAGATAACCATTCGCTCTGCATCATTAGAAAGCGAGGTCTTCGGACAAAAAGTATTGGACTATATTGCTGATCAGACTGATGGTGGTAGGACATCAATTAAAAAAAGAGTCAAGAAGTATAATTTTAAAAAATACAATTAATATGAAACTGAAATTCAATAAAACAGAGGACGGTGATATTGCTGCTGTAATTCTTGATAATACAAAGCAGGAGGTGTTCTCGTACATCAAAATGATTGCCGCCCTTCTTGATGGACAGCCTATCGAATGTGAATATGGTGAAGGGATAACCCCAGAAGAACAAGAACAAATAAAAAGTTTAAATGATGCCATATGGAAAAAAGTACATCCCGAAGGAGAAAATGGCGAGATGAGTCTTTTTAATTAATATTTGAATATGCATAGTAAACGAAGTAGCGTCTCCCATATTGGCATATATATGAAATATAATCAGAAAATGGAGCAAGATATTTCTCCATTTTCTGATATGCAAGTGCTAGTTCAATTATCTATTTCTACTTCGAATTTTGTTATGTTTTACTATTCGTGACGTTTGAAGTAAACATCTACGACGATATGTCTCTTCCTCCTCGTCAGGTCTTCGGCCATCCCAAGGCAGGTCAGAGGTTGAGCCTCCGCCACCGGAAGAAACCGGTACGGGTTGTCCACCGATGAGCGCATCGGCAACGGCAAAAATCAAGTTGCGAATTGACGGTATAGCCAACTGATCAAGCAATGCATTCAGCTCGGATTCCAGATTTTCATTTGCGTCAGAAAGCAATTTGTTCTCCCGTCTCAACTGATAAAGTTCCCCGTAGTTCACCAGTACATTATGCTGGGCGGCTTCAACCTGCCGTGCCGCATCATTCCTATACAGGGATTCTATTTTGCGGATAATTTCGGTAAACTGCTTGGCGATATGATGATTCTGACGTTCAACCCATTTGTCCGTACCGAACAAGGGTACTTTCTCGGTAATTTGAGGTGGTGTGAAATCGACCTTGTGATTACGGAACGGCTGGACAACTGAACGGACTTTTGCCGCATCTTCAGTCAGTCGCTCCAATTCCTGCTCCTTTGCGTGTAGTTTGCCAGCCTTGTCTTCAAGTTTGGTCTGATACTCTGCAATGAGTTTTTGTATATCCGCTTTCTGCTCCTTATATCTGTCAAGTGTAATCCTGCCGGATACTAATTCCTGCTCCGCCTTTTCAAGCTGTTGATTATAACTGAAAACCTTTGATTCCAGATTCCGTATCATGGATTGAAGCCCCTTGACCGCTTTCTCAGCCTGTTTTGCCTCTTTGGCCAACTTGCGGATATAATCACGCTTGTGAAGATGTTGCACATTACGTCCGTCAATACTGTCCCCACGTTCAAGGCCGTATTTGCTGCCGACATCTTCATACAAAGAAGTGTGCATATCTTTTAAAATCTTTCCATACTCAAACCTGTCTTTCCCGAACTTTGCCGACCACATCACACACTCTCGTCCGCTTTTTCGGCGGATTCCGACCGGAACAATCAGAGCATGAATATGCGGGCTACTCTCGTCAAGGTGTACCTGAAATCCTACAATGTTTTCCTGTCCGTATCTGCGGACACACCAGTCATAGACATCCTTTGCCCAATGTTCGACTTCTTCACACCGATGCAAGTGGCTGTTGTCTGCATCTTTCTCCAAGCTGACGGTCTGGTTTCCGAACGCTATTTCAAGCGTCCGGTCATGGTTGCCGCCAAAGATAAACTTTGCACAACAGTTCGGCTGAATTTTGCTGTCCGGCTTGAATGGTTTCCAACCTAATGTAACCAGCCGTTCCTGCAGACGAACTTCAAGCGGTTTCTCATGATAGCCCAACGGATGGATTTTACCATCAGAGCCAATCTCGAAATTCAGTTTCATTCTAGTTTTGTCATAGTGGTTGGTCGGATCCTGATTCTTATAGTCAATCTTGTCCTCGTTCCAACGCCGTTCGTTCTCGTTGGCCTCTGCCGTGCTGAAAGATTTACCAGCTTCGACGTGCATGGCCTGTTTTTTATCTGTTGTCATAATAAATGTTCTTTTGATAAATAATTGGTGTTTGAGCTTGCTCACTCCGATTCAGATTCTGCTGGATTCAGACTGGACTTTATTGCTGTCAGGCAAAAAGTCCTTATTGTGTTATGGACTTTTCTCTAAATTCCAGACGCAAGCCTTCAGATTACTCCACCAGTGCCAGATCCAGTTCGTCAATAAGCAACCGCAATGCAGGATTGCGTTCTACCATCCTTGCAAGAACCATCTGCGGCGTATCTTCCATCAGGAGGAAGTCGGCAATATCCAACCCGACTTCGCGCTGCCTGTCGGTCGCCATCTTCTCCAACAGGTCGGAACAAGTGACACGCTTGCAAATGGAGTGAAGCATGGGTACTTTACGCTGCCATTCTTCTGTAGCCCTGAGATCAGGGAAAAGAATAACATCATGCCCCTGCAACACCTGCATGGCTTCACTATTGAAACTGCCGTGCATTCCACTGGTGGCAAGCCAGACAAAATCCGGAATAAAAAGGGAGGCAATCAGTGCTGTCTTTTCGCTTTCTACAATGGCAACAGTCCTTGGCAAAGTCAAAGCATCAGCCAACAGATGCTCACCGAACAGGCACTGCTTCATGTGGAAATCCGGAACCCTCTTAACCGAGTGTACCCAATTTACCTGATTGAACGGATGCTTGATTCGATGCCCGGTCTTAGCATCATAACCCATAATCTTGCCTGCCCGCACATTACCGTTGATGTCTATCTGCCAGAAAACGGTTGCCCCGTTCCACATCTTGGATGTACCGACCTTATAAAGATTGAACAGCCTGTCAGTCTTCTCCTTGCCTGCCACTTTGGTTAGATATCGGTATAAAGGATTGACGTCAAACTTCTGCATGGACTGGCTAACCCAATCAGAGGGAAGATAAGAAGTCTGTGGTGCAGAACTAGATAATGGCTTCGCTATTGGCTTGACGGCTCTTGATGGGGTGTCGCTTCTGTTGTTTTGTTCAATCATGGTTTCTTTGATGGTTGGATTATCCTGAAAATACTCTTTCGGGGTATAATGGTAGCCACAGCTGTTGATATGATCACATTTGCCCACATGGTTAGGGAATGTAATTTGCGCATTCCCGTCAACATATCGGGTAAAACAGGATTTTCTGCCGCACTTTGGGCACACTTTTTTACTGCCCGGTCTGTATTTTTGAAGATGGAATCTGTACTCACTCATAATGCTTTCGTTTTTGATTACTGCAAATCCAAAACGCCATTTGCAGTCTGCAGTCCTTGCAGTTTTGCAGGAAAACATCGTTTTCAGAGCCCCAAGACTGCAAGACTGAAGAAACTGCAAGCTGCAACGCGGGGTCATTCATTGCAGTTTTGGGTTGATGGTTCATTTTCGTTTATGGAATATTTACCGGATCCATACACCATTTTCTCGTAATGCCCGGCTTTGGACTTTTTCAAGAGCCTGCTGTGACACAACTCCCTGAGATAGTTCATCACCGTGCGCTCGCTGATGTTCTGCAGTTCCTTACCGACCGCTATGGCCGTTTTCGTATCGAAGGTATCGGGTAACAACGACAACAATACTTTGGGAGGCTCTTCACAAGTATTGTCTGCCACGAAGGAACGGATTCGTATGTATGAATCCTCGAAATAGTCATTCAGTCGGATAGCGGCTTTCACCGACACCGGATCCACAAACTGCAGGTGGCTTTCATCGGAAGCATACCTCAGGACTTGGATAATCAGAGCCATCCGTGCCACATGAGCCGGATGTTTCATCTCCCGGCTGTCAACGTCGGCATCATCCTCTATCCGGTTGATACGTTCCACTTTTTCGTTCCACCAGGAGAAGAAATACTCTTTGGCTTCACTGTTCATGGAAAGCACATGGGCGGCGTGTTCTTCCATTCCATCTCCTTCCGTTTCGGCATTATAATCCAAGGCAAGCACCTTGTTCAGTATCTTTTCCCAACGTTTTGCTGCTAAAGAGGTCTTTTCTCCGTCATCATCCCGGTTTGTCCATTTTGACACTTCCCGGGATTTGGGAAGCACGAACAGGATACGGTCAAGCAGTCCGTTTTCCTCGAATCCTTTTTTGAGAAGTTCGTGCATACGTTTGGTCTGTGCAGTCCCGATGATATTGATACATGGGCGTTCTATGTGTACAGGAGTGGAATTGCTTACCCTTATTACATCCAAGGCCCCGCCACTCCATGCGGTCAGCAATTGCTCTATGAGCTGCCCGTTCGTGTAGCGGTTGGCGGAATTGAACATGCCCATAATCTCGTCCACCAGAATGGCAACACTCCGTGGATTGTTGTTATGTGTCTGTAGAAGCGATTCGGGTGTGAAGTCGGATACGATGGTACGGTGAAGAACAGGTTTCTTTCCGTTTTCTCCTGCCGCTTTCCATGCTTCCACTTCTGCCTCATACGCCTTGAAAAGGGCATAGTCATGTTTACGGATTGGACGGTATGCGGCTTCCAGCGGTGGGGTCTTGCCTAGTCCGGGACGGCCCACCAGAATGATGTACAGTGCGCCGTTGCTCTGCCAGTCGCTTTTGATACGGATACGGTAAGTACCGCCCAAGGCTGTCGATGCTGCCGACAGCATGGACGTCGCGATGAACTCAATCATGTAGTTCTCGTATTTGGTCATGTCAAGTATAACGGACTGTACGGCCTGAGGGAATGTGTCCAAAGGAAAACCTGTGTCTTCGGTATGCTCCGCCTCCATGCGGATTCGGTTACACAGTTCAAGCCGGCTGTTTTTCATGTCAGCCATTTTTCTTCTTGCAATAGGATATTACACTTTCGGACTTGCCCCCTGTCTGCACGCGGCGTACATCCGACTTGGCATACATATTCTTATTGCCTACCTTGACAGGCACGAGGTAGCCGCGCTTCGCCCACAGGTTGAGCGTGCCTTCGCATACGTTCAGCAGTTCCCGGACTTGCTTCGTGTTGAGATAGACTTCTTCCGCTTCACGCTGCATTACTGCCTTATGCTCTTCCTGCTGTGCCAGGATGGTACGCTGTACGATGGATTCGGCAAACATCTTGAGGTCCGAGGGAGTAATTTCCAGTTTTACATTAGCTCCCTGTTCGACCAGAGTTTCTATGGTAATCATAAATGTCAGTTTTGAAATTTATCACGACCATCTGTAAAAGTTCCCTGATGCCTCACTTCCGATGGCTTGTAAAAGAGAAGCACCGCCAACCTTCGGGGAAAGGATTGACGGTGCAAAAGTATGTATGAATTGAAACTATTTGATATATAATGCTTTGTCTTAAATTGTCATGACGATTTAAGACTGCATGACAATATAAAACAGCCTTATTTTACCTTATTCCGCAATATCTGTTTCTTCATCTGTTCTGATAATGCCTCTGATTTCCTCTGCCAATGTCCGGAACAGTTCCCGGTTTTCGTCACTTTCTATAAGTGGTGCGGACTGGTCTTTCCCGTCCTTGATTATGTGCCTTGACGTTTTCAGGGACCCGACGGCCTGTCGTATGGCACTTTCGCTCTTCAAAGACGGCAAATCCGGAAATTGCAGGGTCAATCCAACGCTGTATTCTTTGGCGGCATGCATACCATCCACCAGCCGCAATTCTTTCAGTACATAGTACGGCAATGCCTGATGGACGGCACTCCTGTTAATGGAAACAAAACTGCGGAGACATTGCAGGACCTCCGTTTTGTTCTTGCAATTAAGATAATCTATAAGAGGGCTTTCCTGTATCTTTTTCCTTCCGGCTGTACGCTGTATCTTTGATGTTGCATCAATGCCGGAATCTGTTGATTCCGCGCCACCAACGTTACTGTCTGTATCGGATTCCATTTCGGCTGTTGCGGATTGCAAGGCCCATTCACCGATGCGATTTTCTTTAACGGCTTCGTTCATGGCGAAATATTCGTCCCAGTCGGTACGGGTACGGAAACCACTTTTGATGGAGACGCTAATGATTTGTCGGGTAACAAAAGAACAGCTTTGTCTGTCCGCTTCGTCTACTTCCGGATTCCCTGCCTGTTTGCTAACCATGCTGACCATCGCCTCGAAACTCTTTCCGTAGTACAGCCAGCTCAACACAAGAGGTGCTGAAAGGATAATGCGCGGTTCTTCGGGCTTGCTGCTGAAAATGGATTTTATCCTGTCCCATAATGTGGCCGGAGCTGTATCATGCAAAGGATTACTCCCCTCCCTCTGTTCATGGTATAACTCCACTATCCGCTTGGGTACTGCATCCTCTTTGAACATGAGGTCTATATTCTCAAAATTCCCCTTATTGTCATCATCCCAACATAACTCCCATTCAGTCTTGATTCTGGGCAGTTGTCTGAATATGGCCTTACAGATGTCAAGGTACTGCCTCTCGTCCCCGTTTGTCATCAGTCGCGCGAAACGGTTGTATTCCTCTCTGTGCGTGTTCTTCCAATGAAGGATATCCGCCTTGAACTGGTCGTATGTCAATTTTCGTTCATCCATATTCATAGTGTATTATATTATTATCAAGAATAAAAAGGGATATTAGAAAAGAGGGAAACGGTCAATCCAATAGGTTTACCAGTTCCTTTTTCATATCGTCATCAATCTTGCGGTATCGTACAAAAGCCCGGCTACCTTCCGAATGCCCCGACATGGAGGCGATCAGGTTCGGGTCTTTGACCTGCTTATATAAGTTGCCTATAAAAGTCTTTCGTGCCGTATGGGTGGTTGCCACCTCGTATAAAGGCCGTGCCACATCCTCGCGTGTCTTCGGGTCGAGGACTCTCACCATGCGGTCTATGCCCACATATTTGAGAATCTCCTTTATCTTCTTGTTGTAACCGAAATGAGAGAACCGGGGAAGTAATGCGTCTTCCAAGTCCTTATATCTCTCCAGTATGTCCAAAGCCTTTTGGTTGAGCGGAACTCTAACTGTATTGGCGTGTTCCATTTTGGTCTTCTGTGGAATATATTCCACACATCCGTCCACGACATTGGCTTTGGTCAGTCTGTTCAGGTCGCTGACGCGGCAACCGATCAGGCACTGGAACATGAATATGTCCCGATAGACCGGATGGGTGGCCCCCAGACCGCTCAGGTCGGCATAGTAAACCCTGTCCCTCTCTTCGAGGGTCAGATAAAACGGGTCGCCGTACATAGGTTGGGTTATCTGGTACTGGTCAAACGGATTGTTTCTTGTCAGCCCGCGCTTGATGCACCACTTGACAACCGTCCTTATCCGGTAAAAATAGCCTGTAATGCTGTTCTCGGAGCGGATCTGCTCGTATTTCTGCTTTTCCACATCCTTATAGAACAATGGATATTGTCCGGCAAGATTATGTTCCTCCTGTAGCCAGCTCTTGAACTCCCGCAAATCATCGGCGGTAATCGTGTCAATACACAACTTAAAGCCTCTGCGGTGCAGTACTTCATGCTGGAAACGCTCGTAACGGCTTATCTTGTCTATATTGCCAAGATGGTGCTTGTAGCTGTCGTCCGCCAAAGTGTTTTCTGCGATATACCGGCTGATCTGATAGACGAGATGGTATTCTTCGGCTTTGTTGCCGCCCCTTGCGTTGATGTCGGGATGGTGGTATTCCTCTATCAGTCTTTTCAGCCAGTTCCCGTCCACACCACGGTGGTACTCCTTTGTGATAAGGTGGGTGATTTGCTGGATGTCCCTGTCAAAGTTCATCCGCTTCTCTTCCGATACCAGAGCCACACGTGGCTTGTAGCCCTGTTTCTCCGCGCTCCAGTGATTGGGGCTGATGGAAAGCTCGCTTGCCGCTTTTATATCGACTCCGCCAATATCCCGGACACGGAAATAGACGTGTGCCAGATCCGTCACATTGTTCTTGGCCGATGTCTTTCTGATGAATGCCGTTACTTTCATATATATTTCCTCCTTAGTTTATCATTTCTACCAGTTTCCGCTTCATGTCATCGTCTATGGTGCGGTATCGCCTGAACGCTCGGCTTCCTTCCACGTGTCCCGACAGGGAAGCGATCAGATTCGGATCGGGGACCTGTTTGTACAGGTTGCCTACAAAGGTCTTGCGTGCCGTATGGCTGCTGGCGACTTCATACAATGGTTTTTGTACGGTATTATAGCCGTGCGTGTCAAGGATGGTGACCATACGGTCAATGCCGCAATACTTCAAAAGTTCTCGTATGCCAAGATTATAGGTATGTATGGGCTTGAAAGGAAACAGCCTGTCCGCGTTTACATCATAGCGTTCCAGTATCTTCAAGGCCTTTTCGTGCAAGGGGACTCTGACTGTCTTTGCCTGACACTTTTTCGTTTTCTGTGGCATGTATTCCAGAAAGCCGTCCTTGATGTTTTCCCTTGTCAGCCGGTAAAGGTCTCCAACGCGACAGCCGATATAGCAGTGGAACACGAATATATCCCGGATGACCGCCAGTTTAGGATTGTCACTCAAATCCGCATCGTACAGGACATTCCTTTCCTCCGAAGTAAGGTAGAACGGGTCCCCGTATGTCGGTTCCTTGCAGCCGTAGAGTGCATACACCTCGTTGTCGGAATACTTCATCCTCTTGCACCAGTGCAGGAATGTACAGAAGAAGTTCATAATGTTGATGACGGTCGTGTTGGAGAGCGGCTTGGGCTTGTGGTTGATAAGCATACGGGGAACATAGAACTCAGGATGCTCCTGACGCAGCAGGTACTCATTCGCGACATAATCCCGGAAACCGTTCATCTGTTCCAGTGTGACAGTCTCCACAAAGAGCGTGAAGTCACGATTACCCAGTATTTCCCGTTGGTAGTCGTGATAGCGGGACATCTTGCGCTCGAAACGTATGATATGCTCTTTGGTTCTATCAGCCCCTTCGTACTTCTCCAAATATTCATGAACACGATAGAGCAGAGTTGGATGGTTGCGTTCGAAGGCGCGTGCAGGATACAGCACATCTTCGATAACCTGCTTCAGCCATTTGCTGTCCGCCTTGTCCGAAAAGGTCTTCTCCACTTTCTCGATGATGGTGGCAATCTGCTCGGGCAGGCGTTTTTGGTCGGTGGCAGGTACGGCTGTCGTGCGTTTATAACTTAGGGTATCTGCATCCCAGTACTTGTCATGAACTGTAAGAGACGAAACCACCTTTATATCCACATTCTTCTCACGGACACGGAAGCAGATGTTCGAGGTCGTCAAGGAACACTTTTTCAGATAGACGGAAACTTTCATCGGTAATGCGTTTTTGGTTTACATCGCAAAGGTATATAAATTCCCGTATATGTTCCCATATATCCCGAAGAAACTTGAAACGGATTAAAACAAATTAAGA
>OKSX01001148.1_pt1 | contig 14152 bp, 10 predicted proteins | sample 1606391 | NCBI WGS metagenome assembly OKSX01 (sample SAMEA3879578, study PRJEB24766) | human gut metagenome | biome: human-associated habitat; feature: feces | place: USA | collected 1985/1987
CATTTTTCTCCGGAAATATATCTACCAGTGCATACGGGTCATACAAATCATTTCTTCCAACCAAGCCGAGTTGGGATAATCTTATGGCCAGTGCTGTTTTGGACACGCCGAGCCGCTTTGCGGCCTCTGAAAAACACTCATAGTCTTTGCGTGCATATATGCGATTCAGCACGCCGATGCCATCTTTCAGGCCAACATCTGCCATGTGGCGATACACCAGTTCCTTTGGCAAAAGGAGAAATGAAGTCAACACATTGGTCTGCCACTCCTCCCAATCCAGAACAGGGTACTGCGTATGTTCATCTGCCATGCGAAATACGCAGCGAGGAGTTTGCACCTCATATTCTTCTGGATACAGCATCCAAAACAGTTGATGCGCTGCTTCGTGCATCATAGTAAAGTTCAAACGGCCAATCTGATTTTCAGCCACAAGGCTCTGATCAATGAAGGCCGTTTTTCCGTCTAATTCATAGTCGAGCCTTGTTCCATCCCTTTGAGGGATCGTTATGATCACCCCCGATGTTGCCGTAAGGCCGATGGCGTCATGTGCTTCACTGATATCTGCAAAAGTAAATTGCAGGCCGCACATTTTCTCCGCAAAATCTGTCGGATCAATATGATCGACCTTTTGAGGGACTTTTTTAAGGTAATCACGAAGCAACCTGCGGGAAATGTGTTCGATGTCTTTCCGTGAAAGCCAGAGCATCTACATGCGCCCCTTTCTATTCCAACGCGTCCACAAATTAGAACATCTGTTCGCTTCTTGTTAAGGAGTATAGCACGCCCGCTAATCTATGTCAAGTGAAATAAATCGCTCGTATTTTGTACAAAAAATAATCGCCATTTCCTTTGCATTATCATTACACCAGCTGTTGGTGAGTGGAGGTATTGATTTGGCATTTTTAATAATGATAGTTCAAGAGTTTTCACAAAATTAACAAAAATTTCGACTTGATATTGCCAAAGGAGAATATAGCGTATAAAATAATTGGCAGAAATGGAAAAATATAGCCGAATCGCGAGATATCACTATAATCAAAAATTTTGAAGAAAGAATGGTTGTTTGATGTGATCAGAAAAAGTAGTACGCTTCTGTTTTAATCAACATTTTCTGGTTGCATCATAGGAATCGTGTATGTTTTATGAACGCACATGTAATGGAAAAGGGAGTGATGCCTATCCAATAGAGGTTCCAACGGCGCTATTTCAGAAAAGAGAAGGAAAAACGTATTCTACTTACAGGAAAGGAAGGATTTAAGTGAAAGGTGCGAAGAAGCATTTTAGCAGAGCATTAACATTGTTGTTAAGCGTTCTAATTATGCTCCAAACAGTTACTGTTCCGGCATTTGCTGCTGAAAATACTACAGAAAATGTAGAAGTAGCAACTAATGACGCATCTACGGAGGAAGAAAGCACATTCAACCTTATAAACGCCGATGTTCAGATCGATGATGAATATGGCAACGAGGCAGATTATATATCGGAGGTACAGATCCCCGATTTGGAACAAATTAGCGAAGAAACGCTTGTGGAGAATGGCGTTTCGATTCATAGCGACTATCCTGGTGATGCTATGGTCTATCTGACTCAAAGATGGCTGAATCAGGAGTATGGTAATGTGCCGGGATTTGGATATGTCACCGAAGACGGTAGAACGGGTTGGGATACCGTTTACGGCCTTACACGAGCTCTACAAGTGGAACTGGGAATTACAAGTCTGGCAGATAATTTTGGCCCAACTACAGAGCGCCTTTATAGCCAGAATCTGCTGCGACGCCAGGACGGTGTCACAAATCGGAAATTTGCAATATTGCAGGGAGCACTTTGGTGCAAAGGGTATAACCCTGGATATAATCTGTCCGAAACCGAAGATGGCACCGTTGTATTCAATGGCGTGTTTGATGCAGAGGTAGAAAGGGCCATCATTGAATTAAAAGAAGATGCCGGCCTTATCAATCCAGATGGAGTTGTGACAGTTAATATCATGAAGGCCCTGATGTCCATGGATTCATTTAAACTGTTAAGCTCTTATGGCGGAACAGAGGCTGTTCGTGAAATGCAGCAAAAGCTGAACCGCAAGTATGAGGCATATACTGGGATCACTCCTTGTGATGGTGTGTATGGCAGAAACACAAATCGGGCTTTAATATATGCATTGCAGGCCGAGGAGGGCATGCCAACAGATGTTGCAAATGCAAACTTTGGCGTAACGACAAGATTGTGCTGCCCCGAAATTCCATACATTCGAGATTCTGCAGCTGCCAGAAGATATCCTGGGACATCATCAGGAAACTACTATTCAGCTGCACAAATCGCATCCATTACGGAACTGCTGCAGTTTGCATTGCTTGTTAACGGGCATAGCGCTGGAGCAATAGACGGCGAATATGGTGATGCAACAAGGCAAGCGCTATACGATTTTCAAGCGGACATGAAAATCCCACAGAATGGAAAAGCCGATAAAACTACATGGCTGTCGCTGTTTATTAGTTGCGGTGATACATCAAGATCGGCATTGGCTGCGGACTGTGCAACCCAGCTCACAGCCGCAAAAGCAAAATCACTATATGACAATGGCTATCGATACATAGGAAGATATCTGACCGGAAATAGCAAGAAAATCACACGCAGTGAGGCACAAATTATCTTTGATGCGGGGCTCAGTTTCTTCCCGATCTATCAGACATCTGCTGACGAAAATTCGTATTTTACCTCAGCTCAAGGAACAAGGGATGCAAAGGCGGCTATTGCGGCAGCTGCCGAATTAGGAATTCCTCAAAATACATTTATTTATTTTGCTGTGGACTATGACTGCTTGGACTATCAGGTCACTTCAAATGTAATCCCTTATTTCAAGAGTGTCCATGAAGTTATGAGCAATAGTATTTACAGGGTTGGTATTTACGGAACAAGAAATGTCTGCACAAGAGTTTCTGATAAAGGCTATGCTGAAAGAAGTTTCGTGGGCGATATGTCTACTGGATTCAGCGGAAACTTAGGCTTTGGCATGCCTTCTAACTGGGCGTTTGATCAGTTTTATACCACCTCGATTGGTAGTGGAAGCGGCTACCTTGAAATTGATAAGGATGGTTTTTCAGGAAATGACAGCGGCGTATCTAAATTGGATGAGCCTAAAAATGTAGTAGAAGTTCCTAAGATTTCTGTCAACAATGATGCTGCTATTGACTTAGAAGGACCAGTTGTAAATATCTTTGGAGTAGATACATCGCTGTTTAAGATGAAGTTGGACTGGGGTTTGGACCTGGATGATTTGATTGATTACGAATATGATGTCAAAGAAGGTACCTATAAAGTTACAATAGGCCTGAAAGAGTCCGAACGAGATCCGTCACTTAAAACAAGCAATTATGCTGAACTAAAGGAAATGATTCAGTTCTTTGGTGGACATACGACAACCGCTACATGGAATAAGTACCAGAAACTGAGAAGCAAATTGAAAAAAACCAAGTTAGATTTTGGATTTGAGTTTGACGGTTCTTTGAGTGGATATGCCGAAATAGATGCCCAAACGGGTATAGTACGTGAAGGCGGACTGATTCTGGTAGCCGAGACTGCAACCAGCGCTTCTGCGCCTATGCCACTATATCCGTGTACATATTTCCGTTTCGAAATAAACGGCTCGATGGAACAAAAATTCTTCGTTGAGTTAAAAGAAATTGGTCTGTATGGGCTTGAGGGTGCGGGAAATTATTCCGTTGAGCTTAAGGCTGGTATTGCAGCTGGAATTGAAAAGATAATGATGGCCTATGCGGGCGGAAGTGGGACTTTAAATTTTGAGTATAAAAGCCTTTCAAATTTTTCGGAATCGACGACAATCTCTATTAATTTGGCACTGTTCCTTGAAATAGAGACGCTTCTATGGGGAGGAACATTTGACTGGGAATTTAAAGAACTTCAACTATATCCTAAAACAGAGGCAGCAGAAGCTCTAATGACAGTATCGAGAGATGATCTGAAATTTATAGAGCCATTACAAGGCCCTGTAACTTGCAGCACAAATCCCGCAGTATATAAGGCTAATGTGCAAAAGTATTGCTCACCGAAAATTGTCGAACTGAATAGCGGGAAAATGCTTATGGCGTACATTGATGATGTTTCATTGCGATCAGATGAAAATAGAACCGCTCTCATGTATAGCATTTATGATGGTACATCATGGAGCGTTGCAAAGCCGATCTTTGATGATGGCACCATGGACTATGCACCGATTATGTGCGCTGACGGAAATGGTGGTGCACATATTGTGTGGCAGAATGCAAAAAAAGAATTTGGCACAGATGTCACGCTCGATGAAATGTCAACCAATATGGAGCTATATTATACTCATTGGGATGGCGAAGCATTTTCGGGAACAGTGGCCCTCACAAGTAATTTGGACTACGAAACCAATTGCAGTTTGACATCCAATGGCGACGATGTGACCGTTGTTTGGCAGCAAAATTCAGAAAATGATCCGTTTTCTGCTGAAGGAACTAACTCAATTCATAGGAAACAGTTGGTTGGTGGAAAATGGCAATCGGAGGAAACCATCGCATCGAATTTGCCCATAGTAAACAGTATTGTCTGCTCCTACATTGGCAATAACAGTGTAGTTGCATATTCCGCAAAAACAAATACGGATATGTCATCCGTTGATGATATGGAAGTATATTACTATGGCGATGGTGAGTTGAGCAGAATTACAGAAAATAGTACATCGGATACATCGGTATATTTCATGGATGATAAACTATACTGGATGGGCAATCACGCTATTATGTGCATGACAGGTGGAGGTGCAGCGACAGTTGAGACTGTGGTGGATAATCTTCCAGAGTCTGTTTCAACATTTAAGGTTCTGAAAAGTGCAAATGGGCAGAAAGCGATTGTTTGGGAAGATGTGAATGAAAAGGCACAGTTTTATGGTACTTACTATAATGAGGCGCTTGATAAATTCGGGAACATTCTTCCGCTTACAACGGGTGATGATGTAATCCGCGGATGGGATGCCTGTATGATGTCTACAGGGAAGATCCAACTGGCATATTGTGCTGCGGATGCTTTGAGTGAACCTGAAAATGGCAAAGCGTATGGACAACTTGATTTGATTCAAAAGGAAGCGGAGGCGTTTTTCGATATCTCTGTAAATCCGATAGTGACTTATTCCGGAGAGGTCACTGGCGGAGAAAGGATTGTTCTGAGTGCCGATGTATACAACAATGGGTCGGCAGATGTTTCAGCCTTTGATATTGAAATCGTTGATCCGCAAGGAAATGTTGTTGACAGTCGTACATTAAATGAAACCCTGGATATCGGTGGAAGTGCCAATTTGGAAATACCGTTTACGCTTCCGCAGACAATTTCTCGGACAAACTATGCCATAAGAATAACACCACATGGCAATACAGATGTTCGGCCAACAGATAATGAGGCTTCTTTTGAAATTGGATTGGCTGACATCGCAATCGAAAATGTGCAGGAGTCAATAACTGACACCGGGCGACAGCTACAAATCACAGTAGCTAATAAGGGCTATGAAAAAATTGATGCGGCAAAGCTGGTGGTTTATTCTGACAGCGTCCAAGGAGAGGTACTGGCCGATATTAATATTGCAGCCCTTGATGCCGGAGAAGAAATCGTTTTGAGTTACGACATAGCCGAAACGAGCCTGGGATCTGATCCGCTTCAGCCCAATCTATATCATTTGGTAGTAGAAACGGATGCGGACGAGGCCAATTATGGCAATAACGAAAAAGATGTATCTGTACATGCGAAATGCGCAATTTCTCTGAGCTCTGGAAATGGTGGTACAGTGCGAGGAACGGGCAGTTATAGCTACGGCTCTACAGTAACTATTTCTGCAATTCCCAATGAGGGCTATATGTTTGAAGGTTGGTATGAAGATGGAAGGTGCCTCTATAATATTTCTGATGAGTACACATTCACTGCCTTCACGAACCGCACAATAGAAGCAAAGTTTGTCCCTAATGATTTGACGATTTCTAATGTTGAAGTAATTGGAGACATGGAGCCCGAGACGGCATTGGTTTTCTCAGCTAAGGCGGAGGGTGGTTACCAGCCGTATGTATGGGAGTATGCTATTTACAAAGGTGATACTCTGTACTATAATCTAAGCGATTCAACATTCGACTATCTTGAGTGGTCGCCAACAGAGGCAGGAGACTATACCATTGTTGTCTGGGTTACAGATAAAACTGGGTTTAAGGCAACATATTCGAAACAGTTTTCCATTATTTGAATCGGCTGCAGGGAAGTGGCATCAGCCACTTCCCTGTGATATAACAAATCACTATGGGTATAATTTCATGGAGAAAACAGATGGAACAAAGAAACTGGAAGTATAAAATCAACGGTGGATGGCCTACGCTCATCATGGCTTCGGTCATGCTGGCAATCTTTGGCGGGATCACGGTTTGGCTCTACACCACACGGAATGGTGCCTTCATCGGCGGCCTGATTGTGACGGCCTGCATGGCGATTGGCTTCATTTTATCCGTATGCAGCGTTCTATTTTTTAAGGTGTTCGTGGATAAGGACGGCTTTTTTTGTCAAACCGCACCGGGCAACGGGCGGTACTATCGCTACAGCGAGATCCGCAATATGTGGCTCAGTTCCGGCAGGGAGACAAACGCGCGCCAGCCGACCTACTGCAACTTTGAAACGGTAGAGGGAAAGCGGACGAGATTCCTCGTACTTGGCTCCCAAATCGATGCAGTTGATTATATGATCGAGCGGGTCGAGTCTATTGGGAACAAAAGCGGGGAAGATGATCTTGACTGGGAGATCGTTATAACGGGCAAGAAGGAGGCCGGGTTTGTGGTAATTCCCACGATTCTCTCCTTGATTATGCTTGCCGTAATGGTGATGTTGTTTTTGGCGTGGAATCTGCCGCCGATAGTCATTGCAGTTCCCGTTATTCTTGAGCTGATGTCACTGTCACAGATTCTTTCTCTTGGGTTGTTTTACAAAGTAATCATTCAGAAGGACGGTTTTTATTGCCGCACCAATCCCTTCGACGGGCGGTACTACCGCTACAGCGACATTCTGGACTGGCGGCTTGTCGAGTCGCAGCGGAAGATCGGCTCCCGGTACAACAGAGGAAGAATCCGCAAAATGTACTACTTTTACGACCTGAAATTCATCGACCGTGCGCACCAGACACACCGGCTCCCTTATAACAAATCACTGTACGAGGGGGAGATTGACGAGTTGGTCGCCAGAATTGAGAGGACACATGACAATGAAGCGTAACTCCCCCCGATTGACAGATGGCATTTCCCGGTTTTTGATAACCGTTATGGGAATTGTCATGATGATTGCCGGTATCCGTCTGCTCATTATGGGGGTGGATAACTTTATCCAGCCAATCCGCCATGCCGGCTGGGTAACCACCAGCGCAAATGTTACCGACATATCTGAAACGGTCATAAAGAACAATTTTTTTAGAAACAAGCGGACAAGAATCCACTATACGTGGACTTATGAGTATGTGGTGGACGGTACGCACTATACAGGCGAGTTTGGCCCCTTGGCGAACTCAGTCACGGTGGGTAAGTCAATCCAGATCAAATTTGACCCGGATGCACCGGAAAACTCGACCGGCTTTATAGAACAGAGCTTCAGCGACATTGTTCTCGCTGTGATTGGATTGGTTGTCGCTGTGCTCGGGTTCTTCATATCGGGCATCCGCCCCCTGATCCGCAGGCTGACCGGGAGGGATCGATTCGATGAGGAGGAAAAACTGCCGCCGGAAGAGAAATACGACCTGTCCGCTGAGGACGCCCCGCATACGAGAGAAAAGTGAGGGTAGGCAATACCCTCCGAGCTCTTTTCCCGATACTTGCATTTGTGCTTTTCGGGGTGCTCATCATGCTTCTCCAGGGCGGAAGATTCTGATCATAGGAGCTATTGTTTGTTCTTTCTCTGTCTTAGTACCTCCGATAGAGTGAGTTCTTCTGGATGCGCCATGGTGACGCTACCCTCGTGACAACTCGAGAGCGCACCTTCCCCTTGGTGGGAGGTGCGCTCTGTCTGCGTTCATTTGATGCGATACAGGCTGCTGGTCAAGCTACCATTGGGACGACGGCGATGGGTGCACTCTAAGAATCCGTGATGCGTCAAGTCCGCCAAGGCCCGCTGCACGGTGCGGCGGGAGAGCTTCAAGTCCTCAGCGATCCTGCGGACGCTGGGCCAGCAGGTGTCGTCGGCGTTGGAGCGGTCCTTGAGGTACATATAGACCGTCTTGGCCCGATGGGATAGTTCCTGATCCGCATAGATGCTTCCAAAGTAACTCATGTCTTTGCGTCCTCATTGTAAAGTCCCATTGCCGAATAGGGGCTTCTCCGCTCGGCAACAGGTACCTGTGTAGGCTGACTATTCTTCTTTCCGTAGGCCTGGTCGATGCGGAGGAATAGTTCCTGCCGACTGGCATAGGCCACAGGCCGTGCCGCATGCTCCGGGGTGATATATGGCGCACCGAAGGTAATGCCCCAGTCGAGAAACAGGCGCAGCTTTGTCTGCATAGGATGCGTCCCCGTTTTCATGACCACAAAGCTGCCCTTGGGGATGGATTTCAGTTCGTCCGGCGTCATGAGGGGTCGCTCCATCATCTGCAAGCTCTGGCTGGGATCGTTCTTACTTCTGCTGACCGAGCCGGACAATACCGTGCGGCTGCCCAGCGCCTTGGAGAGCTGCTCCGCCGTCTGGCTGTTGGGGGCGAAGCCGCCGAAGATGGTATCCTGGCAGTTATCGGTCAATATCTCTGCCCCCTCTCGCCCATAGTTTTTCTCCAGCTGCGCCAGCGCCTGGATGATAGGCACCATAGTCAGCCCACGGGAGCGGCCTGCACTGAACAGCGGCAGGATGTCGAAGGCGGGCATGGTCCCCAGCTCGTCGCAGAAGAACACAACACGACCAGGCAGCCGCCCGCCGTTTTCATCCGCCACGGCGAACAGCTCCCGTGCCAGCGTCTGGATCATCAAGCCTGCCATGAAATTTTTGGTCTGATCCTCCTCCGGCAAAATCAGGAAGATAGCGGACTTTTCCGCCGCAAACCGCTCGGCGTTCATGGTGCTGTCAAAACACAGCACCTGCTCCAGCTCGGAGTCCAGAAAGGCGTTGAGGCGAGACAATACCGTGCTCATGACCGAGGCCATAGCCTGGTCGGATGTGTTCAGCGCCGCCCCGGCAAACCACCGTGCCTTGTGCTCCGGGGGCAGCTTCTCCATGAGGATGGTAAACCAGGTTTTGCCCCGTACCCCCGAGGGGGCCAGCAGTTCCTGCACCAGCTTGAACACGGACACGATGTGCCGCCGCTCCTGTTTCCTTTCCGGCGGCAGAAATTCTGCCAGCAAGAGCACCACGGAAGTCAATAGTCCCTCTGCGGCATCGTAGAAATAGGCGTTCTGGCCGTAGTCCGTATCCCCATTCGGGGACACGATGGTCTTGGCCAGGATCTTGGCGTACTTCTCCGCCTTGGCACGGGCGGCAAGGCTGCCGGTGGCCTGCGCCGCATCCATGTAGTGGTTGATGAGCGTCATGAGGTTGTAGCCATCTGAGCGGGTAGGGTTTCGCAGATCCACCACGGATACATGGTAGCCGTAGTATTTCTCCGCAATGGCGCCGTAGTTGCGAGCCAAGTCACCCTTGGTATCCAATGCCAGAAAGCTCATGCCGCTGGCGCAGGCGTATTCCAGATTGGGATACAGAAAGTAGGCCGTTTTGCCCACACCGGATGCGCCAATCATAAGGCAATGCACATCGTCCTTGTCCACCAGTGCGGTGATGCCGTGCTTATGGCTGACGCTGCCCAGCACCAGCCCCTGCACTTCCGGGCGGCACAGTCCTTTGCGCCAGTTCGCAACTTGAAACGGCACGAGGGCATAGGCCTTGCGAATCTCCGCGTCGGTAGCCCACCGCGCCGTGCCATGCTGGCCGTCGCCTACGGTTTTGGATTTAATGTTGTTGAGGGTATAGCGGTTATTCAGCAGCGTCAGGCAGCCTATGACCGCCGCCATGACGCCGCCCGCTGCAAGGAGGAGCCATAGATTACCCATGGCCACCCCGCTTTGCCCGCAGGTCATCGTTCCAGTCCTTTCCCTCCGGACGCAGGCGCTCTACATCGTAGCCCATATCCTCCAGGGTATCCAGCATACCGTCGCAAGCATCCTCCCCCGCCTCGTCATTATCCAAACAGAGGTACACCGTGTCCAGCTTTGGGTTCTGCCGCAGGCGCTCCAGTACGGGCTGGATGGAGGTGCCGCAGCAGGCCACATAGCTGTGCTCCAGCCAGCCTGCCGGGTAGAGGGTAATGTGAGACAGTAGATCAATGGGTGCTTCAAAGACATAGAGGGAACGGTCCGTCCCGTTTTTGTGGAAGCTGTGTTTTATGTCGCTGCTCTCCACATTAATGCGGAATACTTTGCCTTGGGAGCCGGTGCTGCGCAGATGTGCGTGCCTGGCTTCTCCGTTTTCATCCAGCCCGACAAACACGCAGTTGTGGTGTGGGTCATCCTCATAGAGCAGCTTCTCCTGCACAAACGCCGTGACCACATCCCGGTCGATGCACCTGTGTTTGGTGAGATAGGCATACATCCTGCGCATAGTCAAGTAAGGCTTCGGCAGGGCAAAGGGTTTTGGCTCCTGCGGCTCCGGCTCCTGCTTTGCGATGGGAATGATGCCCTGTCCGTCTCGGCCCAGCAGCATGGTCACGGCTTCCGGGAAGGTCTTGTCATAGAACTGCCGCACGAAGCTGATGGCGTGGCCGCCCCTCCGCGCAGCATGATCATACCACCTGTTGGCGCGTACAGTGATGCTGTGGTCGCTGGCCAGCCGGTACTCCCGTCCAGCCTGCAGGAGCTTTTCGCCCCGGTCACGCAGAAAAGATGGCAGGTCAACCTCGTTGGCCTGCCGTTTTTCTGCGGATGTGAAATATACAAATTTACCCATGCATTATACCTCCTGTTACATGGTGTTTTCGTTGACATGGCGGAGCTGCTCGTCCTCGTGGTCATCTCGCTTGTGTCCCAAGGCCATGCGCTTCTCCTGCAGCCGTCTGCGGCGCTTGGAGTCGATTCGCAGCGCAGGTGGGATGACCGGCATACTCGTCCTAAATATCTGCCCCATATGATGCAGCAGCCGCATGACCACATTTGCCGGAATATGCCTTGCAGACACAGCTTCTCCCACTGGCTGCACATCAACAGAGCCACGGATAGGCGGCGTTTTCTCTGCCGATTGCTTTTCCTCCGGCTCCGTACTGTCAGCAGACGGGGAAAACGAGATATCCTCTGCCTCTCGGATGATCCAGTTTTTAAGAGAGCGAAACTCCTTTCGCTGCGTTAGCGGCTGGCGAGGCGGTGTGTTCTGCCCGTAGTAGCCCGCGATCTCGTCCTTCAGCTGCCACCATTGCTCGTAGCAAGCCGCCACCTCCGGGAGCTGCGCCAGCCGCTCCACAATGGCATCCACCTGTGCCTTGACCGATTTTGGCAGATAGGAATAGACATGTTTGCCGCCGACCTGCGCCAGTGCCTGGGAGAGTTCTTGCAGCTCTTTCACAAGCCCGGGGTCATCGGCGGCACCGGTTTCCAACGCCCGAATGCGCTCCAGTAACAATGCCTTGGCGGTTTGTATACTCTCCTTGTAGGCGGCATCCTTCCGAATGTAAAGCTCCGTCATCTCATCCCGAAAAATTTCGTTCGTCATCTTGGACCGAATCGATGCGATCCCCTTTTGCGTTAGAAACCCCACCTTGGGATCGTCCGACCACGCCATCATGTGTATATGCGGATGGTGTCCCTCGTCGTGATATGCCGCATACCAACGAAACTTCTCCGGTGGAATACGCATGGCCTCCGCAATGGAGTGGCTCTCCTGCTTCAATAAATTTTGCCATGTGGCTGCTTTGCTGTATCCCAGGCGCTCCGCATCCTCCCGCCGCAGGGAGAAAATGAAGGTCCACACTTTTCCGGCGTGAGTCTCCAGTTCGCTTTTTGCCGCCTTGAGATCCGTAACATCCGCCGCACTGAATAGCCCGTGACCGCCGCGCTTTTCCGCCCGGGGCCGGTTGGCGATGTAGGCCATGTATCCGCTCTCGGATTCCAATTCATGCAGATGCGTATCCAACGCAGCAGCAATAAACGCAGACGCCGTACCCCGGTTGGGCGTCTGCAGGTAGTCGCTGTATTCGAACACTTCCTTTGCATCCGGGAAGTCCTTCAGCAGCTTTGTGAGGAACTGCATCTGTTTTTTAGTCACCGGCTCGGTGCTTTGAAGGACCTCCACGCCGTCTCGCTTGGAAACATACTCCATGTATCTTGCCGCACGGCCTCCTTGGATGTACCCGCTTTTCTGTATCAGCCGTGCCATCGGTTACTCCTCCCGGTGAAATAGCAACACATCCCTAAAGGAGATGCTGCCATGCGTACCCGCCACCTCCCGGACACTGCTGCCACGCATTTTGCTGTACTCGTCCCGGGTCATGTCTATGTCTCCGCCCAGCAGATGGTTGGTCATGTTGTGCTCCACCACCAGCTTGAACAGCAGCTTACCCAACCTGTCGCCGAACACGCCCAGTGTGCCCTCCAGCATCTCTTGCAGTGCACGGGGCAGATACGCACTTGTCCGCTCGGCGTGCAGACGACCGCAATACTGCCGCAGCGCCTTCTCCACAAACTCGTTGCGAGTAGGACAATTATCCAGCTTATAGAATGCGTCCACCTCTTGCCACACATCGTCCGACAGCCAGACGGAGTGTCGGCTTTTTCCGTTTTTATCCATTGAACTGCACCTCCTTCCATTGAGTGTCAGAGCCTCCCAAAGGCCCTGCAAACACGGGACAAACGGGCATTTTTACAAGAAATAGCGCCAAAGCATAATCGCCGCCGCATGATCAGCGTCAATTTCAAAGTGCTGCAAACCTCCGTGGCAGTCCGCACTGCGGGCTGCCGTAAGGGGCAATGGCGCAATAAAGCGCCAAAGGCTTTCTCCTGCCCCGATTTCGGCGCACCGAAAATCGGCCCAAAACCTCGCTCAACCTGCCAGGGTGCTATCCTTACCCTCCCGCGCTCCCACGAGGCCACACAGCGGCCCACAGGGGCGGACACGGGGCATCTCCTGCTCGGCATCTCAGCCGACATGTATCGGAGACGGAAAAAGAGAGCCGCACCAATTGGCACGACTCTCCAAATAGAATATTCGGTTTCACATCTCCAGCACTGGCGAAGTGTGCTGCTCCTGCTCCATCAGAAGTTCCAGGCTGTAATCCAAAATTTTCTCCTTGCGCTCGGTCAGCATGGTCAGGTAGAATTCACGCTGGATCGGCAGCAGTTCCGGGACATCTTCTAGAAAGTTATGGATCGCATCGAGGTCGATTCTTGAACAGACACGCTTGAGCGCCTCATTGCAATCCGGATTTTTCAGCGAGGAAATGTAATCAAAATAAGATATCTTTTTCCCGCCTTCTTCGATAGAGGAAGTTGGGAAGGTATAGATGCGCTGGTCGATTTCCGCTTCGTCTTGCAGCACAGTTTTCATCCGTTCCAAATCAAGCTGCGGGTACAGGCAGGAACCGCAGTCATAGACCGGCGCCAGCTCTGCCTGCTGCTTCTCCTCATCCACGAGGAAACCCCAGTTGCCGTTATGCCGGTCGAAGTTTCCAAGGAACGCATCCGCAATAAACATGTCCCAGAAAAATTGCCGCAGCTCATCGGAGGGATAAATACTCTGCTCCTCGATGGCCTCCAGAATGGAGGACAGTTCTTTTCCATAACCGTTCTGTTCACTGTCGATGCAGGTATTCTTCAGATGGGCAAACTCGATGAGCCGTTTTCCGTCCTCTGTAAAATCCCGACAGGCAACTACCAGCTTTGTCTTGCCGCGGCTGTCCGTATAGTTTCCGAGGAGCGTTTCCTGTGTCCGAAAGCCCAACATTTCAAAGATATGACAGGCGACATATTCGCTGATGCAGCCGTTGCTGTAACTCATATCCCGATTTCGGCTGGGCTTTGGAGGGAACTTGAGCATATAGCTATGTCCTTGATAGGTGATATTGATTTTATTCCCATTGGCTCCGCCGTAGGCGCGGAAGCGGTTGACTGGGCAGTTGGTAAAATCAATCATAGGTTCTCACCCC
>OKSX01001149.1_pt1 | contig 14149 bp, 9 predicted proteins | sample 1606391 | NCBI WGS metagenome assembly OKSX01 (sample SAMEA3879578, study PRJEB24766) | human gut metagenome | biome: human-associated habitat; feature: feces | place: USA | collected 1985/1987
TTTGTATGGAGGATGAGACGGGAGCACGGATCATGCTGACCGAGCCGTTTGCGAAAGAGCTGGCGCGTCGTGAACAGCAGGATAATATACGGACACAGCTATCCAAGTTGGGGAATACGCCTTTCGAGGCATCGAAGGTGGTGGTCGGTTTGTCTGAAAACTGGTTCGTTCCCTCTTCTCTGCTTGCCGATATGCGCCGTAGAGGAGTGGAGAAGTTGCTGGAAGCACGCCGTGCCCGCTATCCTCGTGAGACAGTGAAACGTGTGCAGCCGTCCGTGTCGATACCTTTCCCCGAACGCCAACTTACTTATTTGGGGAATGTTGCCAACGGGAAAGCCCGTTCGTTCTACCAGGATCACGGGGTGGAACAGATCGACCCGGCATTTGAACTGTCTCCCCGGAAAGATGTTCCGTTGATGTTTACCAAACACTGCCTGCGCTACAGCATGGGGTGGTGTCCTACTTATCAGAAAGACAAGTCTCCCTACAAGGAACCGTATTATCTGCTTTATAAAGATACGCGCCTCCGGTTGCAGTTCGACTGCAAGCATTGTCAGATGTTGGTATTTGAAAGTTAAAAATTATGAGAACGCTATTGTCAGGACGGATAAGAATGACTGTCCGGTGAAAAAGCCATGATCCGTTTGACAAAAGTATTCCAGCAATAAAGGAGCCGATAGGTATGTGATAACAGTTTCATAAGGATGGAACGACAGTTTCATGGGGATGAAAAAGAAGTTTCATCCCTATGAAAATAAAGTTTCCCTTGCATGAAACTAAAGTTTTCTTTAAGGGGAACGGGAAGGTAGTGCAAGGTTATATTGCCTTTCCTAATAACTCCATATATTTTGCCACCCCTTTCGTGTCTTCTGGAGCCGGACTCCAGGGAGCGAAATTTTCCGGAGCGAGCGGAGCGAACGGCCCTTCCTTGATTTCATATATGACAGAGCCGGATTCTAGAACTAACAGCCCGTGCCATGTTCCCGCCTTTATTTCGGCGCCGTAAACACCTTCTTTCGGATCGAGTATCTGTGTTTGGGTGATTTCCCCTTTGTTGTCAAAGAGGAATACAGCAATGCGACCGCGCAGCAGGAGGAATATTTCATCTTTTTTAGGGTTCAGATGGCGGTGTGGGCGGAGGTAGGTTCCCGGTTCCAGGGCATTGAGCAAACGGTTGACGGGATCGTCCAAATGCTCATGAAAATTGTAGTTCATGCGTAGCCGAGGCGACTGTTTGGCACGCCCGGTCGTTTCATTCAATAAAGCTTCGTTTATGATCTTCATGCGAATAATTGATTACTGGAGGACGAATGTACAAAATAAATATTGGCTGGTATGCCATTTCTCCGTACATTTGCAGAAACCTGTAAATAAAACAGAATGAAACCTGCTCTAACTTATTACGCTCTGCTGGTCTTACTTCTGGCATCCTGCTTTTCCTGCAAAACAGATTCGGAGAAGAAAAAGTTTGTTATCGGCGTCTCGCAGTGTACGCTTGAAGGTTCTTGGCGTAAATCGATGTTGCTGGATATGAAGGTGCAGGCCTCCGAATATCCGGGCGTCTCCCTGTTAGTCGAGGATGCAGCGGACAGTAGTTTGTTGCAGGTGGAGCAGATACGCAGCCTGATAAAACGTAAGGTCGATCTATTGATTATCTCCGCCAATGAATCGGAACCTGTCACTCCTATTGCGATTGAGGCCTACCGTGCCGGCATTCCGACTATCCTGGTAGACCGGAAGATCAGTTCGGACGAATATACGACTTATATCGGTGGTAACAATTACGAGATCGGTCGCCAGGCCGGCTTTTTCGTGAGCCGACAGGTGAAAGAGAAATATCCTACCGTATTGGAAGTATGGGGCTTGTTCGGTTCTTCTCCGGCGCAGGATCGCCATCGCGGTTTTATGGAGGTTTTGAACTCCCGCATCAAGGTGAAGGAAATATTCGGGAAATGGAAGCCGGAAACGGTGGAGAAGGAGATAGCGGAAATGGATTCGCAGGAGGTGGATGTTGTGTTTGCCCATAATGATGTGATGGCAATGGCTGCCCGCAGGGCAATCGAAAGGATGCATCCCGGATTGGCGGACAGGATTTGTTTTGTGGGGATCGATGCCGTTTCGGGACGGGGATCGGGGCTGGAAGCCGTCATGCACGGAGAGTTGGCCGCTTCGGTCTTGTATCCGACGGGTGGGAGCCTTGCTATCCGTGTAGCCATGCAGATATTGAACGGAGAAGATGTGTCCCGGCAATATTTGCTCTCTTCTGCCTTGATCGATAAGAACAATGCCGGAACGCTGTTTATCCAGTCCGAACAGGTGGTCGACTATCAGCACCAGATCGAGTTGCAACGGGAGAATTTGGAGAGTATGCTTTCCAAATACACGTTCCTCCAAAACTCCGTCGGCATTATCCTTTTGCTGATGGGGATGTTGCTTTTGTCCGCCTTGTACGTGGTCCATGTGAACCGGGCGGTGAAGCGGAAGAACCGCGAGCTGAAACGTACGAACTTGCAGGTGCAACAGCAAAAAGAAGAATTGGCTGAGGCAAACCGTTATATTGAGAAGTCGACGGCTCAGAAACTGCAATTCTTTACCAATATCACACACGAGATCAAGACGCCGTTGACGTTGATCCTCGGTCCGCTCGGCAAGCTGTCGAAAGAGGCTCCGGAAGGTTCTTCATTGGCAGACGATATCCGTATCATTCGGAAAAATGCGGAAAGGTTGAAGAGAGTCGTGGACCAGTTACTTGATTTTCGAAAGGTAGAGAGCAATAAGATGAATATGCGGGTCGGAGAGGTAGATTTAGTTGCTTTTGTGGCAGAAGTGAAATCTTATTTCGATACGATGGCTGCCACCAAACAGATACATTTCACGTTTGAGCATGACTGCCCTTCTGTTAATATATGGGTAGACAGAGATAAGATGGAGAAGATTCTGGCCAATCTTTTGTCCAATGCATTCAAGTTCACGCTGGACGGAGGTACGGTCACGATCCATCTGAAAGATAAAGGAGATCAGGTCGAGCTTTCTGTCGAAGATAATGGCAAAGGCATTCCGTCGGAAAATATTGCTTCCGTCTTTGACCGTTTCTTTACCGGTGACCAGAACTATGTGACGGGGACGGGGATCGGTCTGCACTTGACGCGTGAGTTCGTCCACATGCACAAAGGCACGATCCGGGTGGAGAGTGTTCCGCATAAGAGTACTGTCTTTACGGTCATCCTCTTGAAAGGTAAATCTCATTTTGACGAATCTTGTACATTCGATCTTTCCGTAACCGAGCTTTCCAGTGGTGTCGCCGACTTGAACACGGATGAATTGCAGGAGGTTTTGAACCGTACCTACAATTATACTGTTCTGGTCGTAGAAGATGATCTTGATATACAGAGTTACTTGCAGGCGGAATTAAAACAGAACTTCCGTGTGTTGGTTGCCGATAACGGCGTGAAGGCTTTGGAGGTACTGATGAACGAAGAGATCTCGATGGTTATCAGCGATGTGATGATGCCGGAAATGAACGGTTTCGATCTTTGTCGTAAGATCAAGTCGGATATTGTCCTGAGTCATCTTCCGGTTATGCTGTTGACTGCTTTGTCCGACGACAAGCAACAGATGTACGGGGCTGCCAGTGGTGCGGACGCGTATATCCAGAAACCTTTTAACATAGAAGTCGTGAAACTGCGTATCATCAAGCTGCTGGAGGATCGTGTCCGGTTGCGTGAGGCTTATGCTCGCGATGCTTCTTCGCCTGCTGTTTCCGTGAAGGAGGAAAAAGCGGGAAGCATGGACGATCTTTTTATGAATCGTTTCTTGAAACTGATCGAAGAGTCCTATGCCGATCCGGATTTCAGTATTGAGAAAGGTAGTGAAAAATTGGGCTTGTCGCGTGTGCATCTTTACCGGAAGGTGAAGGAGCTTGCCGGAGTGACACCGACCGATTTCCTGCGTAACTATCGTTTGAAGAAAGCTGCTGCTCTACTCCGACGGAAAGCCGGGAATGTGAATGAGGTGGCTTATGCGACGGGCTTCGGTTCGCCTGCTTATTTCTCGAAATGTTTTAAAGCCGTTTACAATATTACTCCGACGGAGTATCTGGAAAAGGAATAATATTCTTCTCTTTGATAACGCTCGTTACATTTGTGTAACATTTGTGCATGCAACTCGAAAATAAGAGTATAATGTAACAAGTGTTATCAATCTTGTAGCATTAGTTATCGTCGCATCTGCTACCTGTCTCTATCTTTGCATCGTAGATAATAAATTATCCTTGTCAAATAAACTATAATGAAACAATGCAAAGCAACAATAAGAAACCGGTCGTAGTAGGCATAGGAGAACTCCTGTGGGACATGTTGCCAACAGGAAAGAAAGCAGGTGGTGCTCCTATCAATTTTGTCTACCATGCGTCGCGGTTGGGGGCGGAAGGATATGCTATCAGCGCCGTGGGAGACGATGGGCTGGGGCGCGAAATCCTCGAAGAACTGGATAATAATTCGATCCGGTATCTGATCGAGAAAGTCCCTTATCCGACCGGAACGGTACAGGTTACTCTGCAGGATGGTATCCCTGACTATATTATTAATGAACGTGTAGCTTGGGATCATCTTTCTCCGACGTCAAATGCGATTGATTTGGCCGAACGGGCGGATGCCATTTGCTTCGGTACGTTAGGACAGCGTTCCGCACAGTCGAGAGAGACGATACAGGCGATTCTTTCTTTTGCCCCGGACGATGCTTATCGTTGTTTTGACATCAATTTGCGTCAGCATTATTATACGAAAGAGTTGATCGAAGAGTCGCTTTATCTAGCAAATATGTTGAAGGTGAATGACGGGGAGTTGGTCGTCCTGCGGGATATGTTTCATTTGGAAGGAACGGACAAGGAGGTGGCTCATTGGTTTATAGAACACTATAATCTCCGCTTGGTGGTTCTGACGGCCGGAGGAGCTTATAGTACGATATATACCGCTAATGAAGAATCGACTTTGCAAAACCCGGAAGTGCAGGTGGCGGATACGGTTGGAGCAGGTGATGCTTTCTCCGGAGCATTGGTCATTTCGTTGCTGAAAGGGGCTTCGCTAAGGGAAGCGCATGAATTTGCCGTCCGCACAGCTGCTTATGTCTGTACGAAAGAGGGGGCATGGCCGGCATACGAGGAATAGGAAACAAGGGAAATATATATATGATTTGATAGGTTTAGTTTTTAGGTTAGAAAGATTGTTTAGTAGTTAGTAAACCTTAACGTATAGTAGAGCAAAAAGAAAAAGATGGTTGATGTTTAGGTTTTTAGGTTTTTTTGTTTTGGTTGATTGAATGGCTCGGAACTTCCGGGCCATTTTTATTGTTGAATAGCTATAGAAACATAAATAGTGAATGATATGAACAAAGATTTTGCTAAGATTCCGGAGAATGCCGAATCGAAAGCTGTGGATAGGGAAAAGGAAGAATACCCCGTACAACAAGTAGCTGTTACTTATCCGATAGGTGAGAAAGAAGTGAAGGATGCTGTCAAAGAACTCAATCCCGATACGGATAGCCTTGGAAGCAGAGGATAAAGGGATTTTAAAATGGAGAATTGAAAATTACATCTGTAGCTAATTTTTAATTCTCCATTTTAAATTTTTAAATAGCTCCTTCTATTTTATATCTTAACTGATCCAACATCAGGGCGACTTCGGCTTCTTCTATACCGGCGATCAACAGGTCTGCTACATCTTGGCTGAACTGTTCTTGGAACTTAAGGATGTTGCCGTTTTCCATTTGCACCGCCTGCTGGTAAAAGGAGAGAGCGCCCTTGATATTCTGCAGTGCCCATTCGGTATGTCCGGCATTCAGCAGATCTTGTGCGTGGGGTTGGTTATCCAGTATCTTTTTGTAGTAATTCCGTGCTTGGTCATATTTCCCTGTCAGGAAAGAACACCATGCAATAGGTCGCCATGCCTTATGGCTTTTGTTATCCAGGTAATCGACTTTGAAGAAGCATTTCAACGCTTCGTTATAATCCTTTAGTTCGAGATGGCAATGGCCAATGCTGATTTGAACTGATAAATTATCCGGATTTAAAGCTTCGTACCGGCGGTAATATTTCAAAGCCTCTTCCGGTTGTTTAAGTGAACGGTAGCAACCGGCGATTCGTCGGATTACCCATTTGCTTTCGGAATTCAACAAGTCTGCGTGTAGGTAGGCTTCCAGGGCGCCCTTCAAGTCTCCTTCCATTTGCTTGCAATAGCCGATTTTCTGGAAAAGAATGTCGCTATCTTGATCCGTTTTTGCCAATTGGTTGAATATGGTCAGTGCATCGCTAAAATAGTTTTTACGGAGATAATATTCAGCGATGTTTGTAAGGCTTTCTTTATCAGAAATATAAGGGCGCAGGATGGCAAGATTGTGGAAGTCGAGCGGCATCGTGAAGATATCCGTAAAATCCAAATGGCCCGGATATAGTTTGAAGAAACGATACAGGTCTTGTATGTACTGTCCGATGATCGTATCCTGTTTTCCACGTTTGTTGATCAATTCTTCTTTATTCTGCTGGATCATTTCTGTGGCCTGGCTGTCGAATTGGTTCATCATCATCTTTCGGGCTTCTTTCGGTAATTGCATCATGCTGAAATAAAGCGAATATTTATCCGAATTGCACATAAAAGCAGCGAATGTCATAGAGTCGAGCATCTGCTTTTCAGCTTCGTTGTCCGGAGTGAACTGATCATCGAAATAAGAATGCTCGATTGTGAATGGAAGCAGCCAGTTGCTTAATTCATGGAAAAACGGGAAATTTTTCAAATGAACGAAGGTCGAGTGCATGACGTCGGCCCCTTCCTGTTGAAGCTCCCCGAATTCTACCATTTTCTTTCCGAGGGTACTGTCAGAAAAGAAGCTTTCCCATTCTGGGTTCATTTCATTTCCTGTCAAATCTTCAGGGGTGAGTTCGTTGAGATTGATCTTTTTGCTGAGCTTTGGACTCAATTTTAACATCTCCGGGATGATCTCATCCTGTAGTTTGCGGGTGATCTTCTCTGTCTCACGGGCTAAGATAAAGCGTAGGATGATTGTGCGGATCGTTTTGATGAACCCCGGAGTTTCGGCCAAAGCCGCTAGCCTGTCGGCTATCTGCGGATATAACTGCGTCCGTTTTCTATATGTGTATAAAGTGATCAGGATTGAAATTAATGCTCTGACTTTGACCTCTTCGTTCGGATGGCTGGCTGCGTCGAACAATAAAAGTATCTTTTCTCTGTCGAACGCCTCTTGCAATCCTAACATCAAGGCGGAAACAATCTGGCTACCGGTTGTAAAAGGTAGTGCATTGTCGTGTAGCATGCCGCGGATATCTTCAGCTTCCTCTCTTTTCAGAAAAGAAGATACCCATATCTTATTAAAGATGAGAATATTGAATGCGTCACTTTCTTTGTGCTTTCCGGCTTCATGTTCTAAGAGCAGTTGGTCATGCAGCTGTTTGTAAGTGAGAGAAGGCTGTATGTTCAGGCTTCTTCGGCGGCTGTAATAGGATAGGGGAGATTCCACAGCTACTGCTTTCTGCTTGACTGAATCGGCCAATTCATAAGTCGATGCCTGTAGATTGTTGTATATCTGTTCCTGCATCGGATCTTTTGCTCCTTCAATCCGGTAGCGCAGCATATATTTGTAGGTGTCCTGCAGTTCGTTCAGCTTGTCCTGAAAAGAATATTCGCGACTTCCTGCAATAAGAGCCTGTAAGGAATCGAAGGCATTCTTCAATTCTTTACTGTCTAATGAACCGACTATGCGGTTGTATGCTTTGTTTATTTCTTGTAGTGTCATATATTATTAATAACAAATGGTATGCCAAATGTATAACAATTTAGCCTAAATTCACTATCTTTGCACACCTAAATAAGTTTAGCAGATGAAGAATATCCGCAATTTTTGTATTATTGCTCATATTGACCATGGTAAAAGTACTTTGGCCGACCGTTTGCTTGAGTATACCAAGACAGTAGAAGGTAAAGATTTGCAGGCGCAGGTTCTGGACGATATGGACTTGGAGCGTGAACGAGGCATTACGATCAAGAGTCATGCCATTCAGATGAAGTATAATTATAAAGGAGAAGAATATATCCTGAATCTGATCGATACTCCGGGACATGTCGACTTTTCATATGAAGTATCCCGTTCGATTGCAGCTTGTGAAGGTGCTTTGCTGATTGTTGACGCAGCTCAGGGTATTCAGGCACAGACTATTTCCAATTTGTATATGGCGATAGAAAATGATTTGGAGATTATTCCGATCATGAACAAGATAGACCTTCCGAGTGCAATGCCGGATGAGGTGGAAGACCAGATTGTCGAACTGTTGGGGTGTCCTCGGGAAGATATTCTCCGGGCCAGTGGTAAGACGGGAGAAGGGGTATATGACATTTTAAATACAATTGTCGAAAAAGTGCCGGCTCCGAAAGGTGATCCGGAAGCTCCGTTGCAGTGCTTGATTTTTGACTCTGTGTTTAATCCCTTCCGTGGCATTATTGCTTACTTCAAAGTCGTAAACGGGGTGATCCGTAAAGGAGATCATGTCAAATTTATTGCAACCGGTAAGGAGTATGATGCCGATGAGGTTGGAGTATTGAAGCTTACGATGTCTCCTCGTGATGAGATTCGTACCGGGGATGTCGGTTATATTATTTCTGGTATTAAAACTTCTCGCGAGGTCCGGGTTGGAGATACTATCACCCATGTGGCCCGTCCGGCGAAAGACGCGATAGCTGGGTTCGAAGAAGTGAAACCGATGGTCTTTGCCGGTGTTTATCCGATCGACAGCGAAGATTTTGAGAATTTGCGCGCTTCTTTGGAAAAACTCCAGTTAAACGACGCCTCTTTGACATTCCAGCCGGAAAGTTCAGCGGCATTGGGCTTTGGTTTCCGTTGTGGTTTCCTGGGGTTGTTGCATATGGAGATTGTGCAGGAACGTTTGGACCGTGAGTTCAATATGGATGTGATAACCACTGTACCGAACGTTTCTTATATCGTGCATACAAAGAAAGGGGAGGAGATCGAGGTACATAATCCGGGAGGCTTGCCGGACCCGACCTTGATTGATCATATCGACGAGCCGTTTATCCGTGCTTCCGTGATCACGAACACTACCTATATCGGCCCGATCATGACACTCTGTCTGGGTAAGCGTGGCGTCCTGCTTAAGCAAGAATATATTTCTGGTGATCGTGTCGAGATTCATTATGATATGCCTTTAGGTGAGATCGTAATCGATTTTTATGACAAACTGAAAAGTATTTCTAAAGGGTATGCTTCTTTTGATTACCATATCCATGATTTTCGTCCGAGCAAGCTGGTTAAACTGGATATTCTTCTGAACGGGGAACCGGTGGACGCTCTTTCGACGCTGACTCATATGGACAACAGCGTTGCCTTCGGCCGGCGTATGTGTGAAAAACTGAAAGAGCTGATTCCTCGGCAACAGTTCGATATCGCTATCCAGGCGGCTATCGGAGCCAAGATCATTGCCCGCGAAACGATAAAGGCAGTTCGTAAAGATGTAACGGCCAAATGTTATGGCGGTGATATCTCCCGTAAACGTAAGTTGCTTGAAAAACAGAAAGAGGGAAAGAAACGAATGAAACAGATCGGTACAGTTGAGGTTCCACAAAAAGCGTTTTTGGCTGTATTGAAATTGGATTAAAGTTTTTCATGCTCGTGTATTCAAAACCGGAGGAGCATGGAATCGGGACGGCAAGCAATAAAAAAGGATGAATCTGTCAAGACTCATCCTTTTTTATTACCGTGGATTGGATTTTTAATATTGTCTTTCCAGAATCCATGCATCCTGGAAGTTTGGAGCGTATTTTGCTTTGATTGCATCGCGGCTGTCCGCAGCATCGGCTTTGTCATTGAAACTGGCGACGATCACACGAAGCATACCTTGTTCGTTTTCTCCCAAAACAGCGTTATATCCGTCGTTCTGCATACGTTCTTTCAAAGCGTAAGCATTTGTTTTGTTCTTGAAACTGCCGATAACGACACTGTAACGTTTCAGTCTGCTTGCATCTTCACCTTGTGCAGCATTAATTCTTTCTGCGCGTGTACTGACGTTGGAAGTTCTCGGTTTAGAAACCGGAGTTATCTCTTCAACTACTTCCTCTTCTTCGACCACCTCGACCGGAGCTGTCGATTCTTTTTCTTTTGCTTGTTCGTAAGCAGCCTTATACGCACTCTGTTTAGGTTTACAAGAACCTAATGCTAAAACCATACATATGGAGGCTCCAAATAACCAAATCTTATTCATACTGTTCAGTTCTTAAATTAATGGGACAAAGATATAAATTATATTTTGTACTTTCGTGCCCAAAACACAATATATTATAAACTACATGAATAAATCTATCGGAACAATGGTTATGGCAACATCCTTATTATTTGGAGCTTGTAGTGGGGATGGAAAAACGTGCGATCGTGCGACCCAACAGAAAGGAAACACGGAAAATGTGATCGGGCGTTCGGATATTAAAGTCAAAGACGGACGGATGACGCCGGAAGTGCTTTGGGCAATGGGACGTATCGGGGGGATGAATGTATCTCCGGACGGACAGAAAGTAGTGTATACTGTAGCCTACTACAGCGTACCGGAAAACAGAAGTAATCGCGAAGTGTTTGTTATGAATGCAGACGGGACGGACAATAAGCAGATTACAAAAACGTCTTATTCCGAAAATGAAGCTGTTTGGATTAAAGGTGGAAAAAAAATCGCTTTCCTTTGCAATGAAAGCGGCAGCAGCCAGCTTTGGGAAATGAATCCGGATGGAAGCGGCCGCAGACAGCTCTCTGAATATGAAGGTGATATCGAAGGTTTCGCCTTCTCTCCCGATGAGAAGAAAGTCCTGTTTATTTCACAGGTAAAGACAGTCAAAAGTACGGCAGATAAATATCCCGACCTGGATAAGGCTACTGGTATTATTGTCACAGACCTGATGTATAAACATTGGGATGAATGGGTAACAACAGCCCCGCATCCTTTTGTTGCTGATTTTGATGGTAAGGCAATCAGTAACCCTGTCGATATTATGGAAGGCGAACCGTTTGAAAGCCCGATGAAACCATTCGGAGGAATTGAGCAGTTGGCATGGAATACTACATCGGACAAGATTGCTTACACGAGTCGTAAAAAGACCGGAAAGGAATATGCGTTGTCCACCAATTCGGATATTTATGTGTATGACCTGAATACGAAAAAGACGGCCAATATCAGTGAAGGTATTATGGGGTATGACACGAATCCCCAATACTCTCCCGATGGCAAGTTCATCGCATGGCAGAGCATGGAGCGTGACGGTTATGAGTCAGACCAGAACCGCTTGATGGTCATGAACTTGGAAACAGGTGAAAAGATATTCGCCAGCAAGGATTTTGATTCCAACGTAGACGGGTTCGTTTGGAGTGCAGATGCAAAGGCTCTTTACTTTACGGGGGTATGGCATGGTGAGTCCCAAGTATATAAGATCGATCTGACGGATAGCAATAAAATCACGCCGCTTACTTCCGGAATGTACGATTATGCCGGTGTGGCTTTGTTGGGTGAACATAAGCTGATCGTGCAGCGCCATTCTTTGAGCATGGGAGATGAAATCTATTCGATCGATTTGGCTGATAATAATAAAATAGCCCAGTTGACAACAGAGAACAAGCATATCTATGATCAGTTGACAATCGGTAAGGTGGAAGGTCGTTGGATGAAAACGACAGATGGTAAACAGATGCTTACCTGGGTGATTTATCCTCCTCATTTCGATCCGAATAAGAAATATCCTACCTTGTTATTCTGCGAAGGTGGTCCTCAAAGCCCGGTAAGCCAATTCTGGTCTTACCGTTGGAATATGCAGATTATGGCTGCTAACGACTATATCGTGGTTGCCCCGAACCGCCGTGGCCTTCCCGGTTTCGGTATGGAGTGGAACGAACAGGTCAGCGGCGACTATGGAGGCCAGTGCATGAAAGACTATTTTACGGCTATTGACGAGATGGCGAAAGAGTCGTTTGTCGATAAGGATCGTCTGGGTTGTGTGGGAGCGAGCTTCGGAGGCTTCTCCGTTTATTGGTTGGCTGGTCACCACAACAAACGTTTCAAAGCCTTTATTGCACATGACGGTATTTTCAATATGGAAATGCAGTATCTGGAAACAGAAGAAATGTGGTTTGCTAATTGGGATATGGGTGGTGCTTACTGGGAAAAACAGAATGCGACGGCACAACGTACATTTGCCAATTCCCCGCATTTGTTTGTCGATAAATGGGATACACCGATTCTCTGCATCCACGGTGAAAAGGATTATCGAATTTTGGCTAACCAGGGTATGGCGGCGTTTAATGCAGCTGTCCTTCGAGGTGTTCCGGCCGAGTTGTTGATCTATCCCGACGAAAACCATTGGGTGCTGAAACCTCAGAATGGCGTGCTTTGGCAGCGTACATTCTTCGAATGGCTGGATATGTGGTTGAAGAAATAAGGATTTATTCATAAAAGAGAAAACGCCGTTCCGAATAGTCTGGAACGGCGTTTCTTTATTTATACTAAGCAATTGTGATTCCCGGGTCCAGATATACATCCTGTATGGTGTGCAGCAGTTCTACACCGTCTTTCATCGAACGTTGGAACGCTTTTCGCCCGCTGATCAGTCCCATACCGCCTGCCCGCTTATTGACGACAGCCGTGTAGACCGCATCTTTCAAGTCGGAAGCTCCGTGAGATTCACCACCAGAGTTGATGAGGCCGACACGTCCCATGTAGTTGTTGGCAACCTGGTAGCGACAGAGGTCAATCGGGTGTTCTGTAGCTAGTTCGGTGTACATCTTTTGGTCGATTTTGCCAAATTTGACAGCTGTGAATCCTCCGTTGTTTTCCGGTAGCTTCTGCTTTATGATATCTGCTTTGATCGTAACACCCAAATGGTTGGCTTGGCCTGTCAGGTCGGCTGCGGCATGATAGTCAACACCGTCTTTTTTGAATTCACTGTTGCGCAAGTAACACCATAAGATGGTGGCCATTCCTAGCTCGTGCGCATATTCAAAAGCCTCTGACACTTCGACCAACTGTCTTCTACTTTCTTCCGAACCGAAGTAGATGGTAGCGCCTACGGCTGCAGCTCCCATGTCCCAGGCTTCTTTTACGGAGCCGAACATGATCTGGTTGTATGAATTGGGATAAGTCAGTAATTCGTTATGATTCAGTTTGACCACAAACGGTATCTTATGCGCATATTTACGTGCTATGGAACCTAAGATTCCGAACGTAGAGGCTACTCCGTTACATCCTCCTTCAATAGCCAACCTGACGATGTTTTCCGGATCGAAATAGATCGGGTTCGGAGCGAAGGAAGCTCCCGCCGTATGTTCGATATCTTGGTCCACAGGCAGTATTGAGACGTATCCCGTATTTGCCAACCGTCCGCTTCCTAACAGGCGTTGCAGGTTGTTTAATGTTTGGATATTTCTATCCGAGCCGATCCATATACTGTCGATGACAGACGGTGAAGGAATGTGTATAAGTGATTTATCGATCGTTTTACAAGTGTGTCCCAACAGGAATTCGCTTTGTTCGCCCAGTAGGCTGATAATCTTTGAAGTGTCCATATTTATGAAAGTTTTTTAATATAACATGGGTCGTAAAGGATAGGTTTCATAGTTTTTATCAATTAACAGATAGAATAAATTTATGAGTTTTTGTAGGGCTTGTTTTAGAATGTTTCCCTACATTTGCAAAGAACAAATAACGAGTGTTACAACTATTTTAGATTATACAACCAATAAAAATTTACAAAGATGAAAAAGAAATGGATTTGCACAGTATGCGGTTATGTACACGAAGGTGATGAAGCTCCTGAATTCTGTCCTCAATGCAAGCAGCCGAAGAGTAAATTTAAAGAAATGGTAGAAACTACCGGTGCATTGACTTTTGCCGATGAACATGTGATCGGTGTTGCTAAAGGTTGTGATGAAGAAATGATTAAAGATTTGAACGCGCATTTCATGGGTGAATGTACTGAAGTCGGTATGTATCTGGCTATGAGTCGCCAAGCTGACCGTGAAGGTTATCCTGAAGTAGCAGAAGCATTCAAACGCTATGCTTGGGAAGAGGCTGAACACGCTGCTAAGTTTGCCGAACTGC
>OKSX01001152.1_pt1 | contig 14133 bp, 9 predicted proteins | sample 1606391 | NCBI WGS metagenome assembly OKSX01 (sample SAMEA3879578, study PRJEB24766) | human gut metagenome | biome: human-associated habitat; feature: feces | place: USA | collected 1985/1987
GCCAACGAAGTGGCCGTGGCCGCTTTCCTTCGGGGCGACCTGCGTTTCACCCGCATGCCCCTGCTTGTGGCCGACGCAATGGAGCGCACCCCTTTCATACCCTCCGTCACACTCGAACAGCTTGTCGACACGCATCGCGAGGCAACGGCAATCGCTCTCGAACGCCTCGGAGCTTATGCAAACTGAATCACCTTTTTAATATTATATTTAACGACACCTAATATTTAACAGGAATTGGATACATTTCTTATCAAGGCTGTCCAGCTCATTCTCGCATTTGCGATTCTCGTGATCATCCATGAGTTCGGACACTTCCTATTCGCACGCATATTCGGCATCAAAGTCGAGAAATTCTATATCTTCTTCGATCCCTGGCTCGAACTCTTCAAATGGAAACCGAAAAAATATATCGGGGGATTCGGCAAAACCCGCAAGCTTTGTAAATGCGCCGATGATGAGAATCCTGAAGATGAATCCGGCTCGGCCGAAGAGCCGGCGAAATCCGTCAAAAAGAGGAAGAAATCATTCTGGGGCGACACCGAATACGGCATCGGCTGGCTTCCGCTCGGCGGTTATTGCAAGATCGCGGGCATGATCGACGAGTCGATGGATACAGAGCAGATGAAGCAGCCGCCGAAAGACTGGGAATTCCGTTCCAAACCGGCATGGCAGCGGCTGCTCGTGATGATTGCCGGGGTGCTTTTCAATTTCCTCCTCGCTATCCTTATCTATGCCGGGCTGGTTTATGCCACTGGAGAGAGGTATGTGCCGGTGTCCGACGCACGCATGGGTATGGTTTACAGCGGCGAAGCTCGCAAGATCGGCTTCCATAACGGCGACATCCCGCTCGCAGCCGACGGAGAACCGCTCGACAACCCGCTGGAAGCCCGCGTAAAGATGATACAGGCACGCACGGTGACCGTGCTCCGCAACGGCCGCGAGAAGGTGAATATCTCAATCCCCGAGAAGTTCATCTTCAATCTTGACAACGAGGCCAAGAGCGACACGGCTATGGTGAATTTCTTCACCTACCGCATCCCTGTCAGAATCACTCAGGTCATGCCGGGCGAAGGAGCGGCCAAAGCGGGCATTCAGACGGGCGATGAGATTATAGCCATCGACAGCGTGGCCACGCCCTCGATCGATCTCTTCTTCCCCGCCCTCGCCGGCCATGAGAACCGCACCGTCCGCCTCTCTGTAGTGAGACAAAACGGCGAACGCCGCGACACTCTCGAAAAAGCCGTGGCCCTCTCGTCCGGCTCGAAAATGGGAGTCGGTCTGGAGGTGGATCCCTCGGCTTTCTTCAATACGAAGGATATACATTATAATATTTTCCAGTCGGTTCCGCGCGGCATCGAGATGGGCACCGAGAAACTCACTTCCTATGCCAAGTCGATGAAGATGGTCTTCACCAAGGAGGGAGCCAACAGCATCGGCGGCTTCGGCTCGATAGGCTCCATCTTCCCCGAGAAATGGGACTGGATCGCTTTCTGGAATATCGCGGCATTCCTGTCGGTGGCTCTTGCTTTCATGAATATTCTGCCTATTCCGGCACTCGACGGCGGCCACGTGATGTTCCTGCTCTATGAGGTGATTTTCCGGCGCAAGCCGAGCGAGAAATTCATGGAACGCGCGCAGATTGCCGGCATGATAATTCTTATTCTGCTCCTTGTCTATGCCAACGGCATGGATATAGTGCGCCTATTTAAATAATATTGAAATGAAAACCAACACCATACGTCTTAAGCCCGGGAAAGAGGAGTCGCTGTTGCGCCATCATCCCTGGGTATTTTCCGGGGCCATCGCCTCGCTGCCCGAAGGGCTTGAGGAGGGAGATGAGGTCGTAGTCACCGATGCGCGCGGCAATGTGCTGGGATGCGGCCATTATCAGATAGGAAGCATCGCCGTGAGAATCCTCGAATTCGACAGCGACCGTCTCCCCGACGATTTCTTTATCCGCCGGTTGCGCTCGGCTATGGAGTTGCGAAGGACATTAGGTCTTATCCGCCCCGACAACACTTGCTTCCGACTCGTCCACGGCGAAGGGGATTTCCTCCCGGGGCTCGTGATCGACATCTATGGCGACACAGCCGTGATGCAGGCCCACTCCCCGGGGATGCATTTCGCGCGCCATCGCATCGCGGAGGCTCTGACGATGCTCCCCGACGCCCGCATCCGGAATGTCTATTACAAGAGCGACACCACTCTCCCCTACAAGGCCCATCTCGATCCCGACAATGAATATCTCGTCGGCAATTTCGACGGCAACATAGCTCTCGAGAACGGTCTGCAGTTCAATATCGACTGGCTGAAGGGACAGAAGACAGGCTTCTTTGTCGACCAGCGGGAAAACCGCAAACTGCTCGAATCCTTCTCCAAGGGGCGGACGGTGCTCAATATGTTCTGCTATACCGGCGGATTCTCGGTCTATGCCATGCGCGGTGGAGCGCTGAGCGTGGATTCGGTGGATTCCTCATCGAAGGCCGTGGCTCTCACAGAGGCCAACATCGAGCTGAATTTTCCCGGCGACAGCAGGCATACCACCCACGACGAGGATGCTTTCAAATTTCTCGCCGAGATGGAAACGGGCAAATATGATCTCATAATCCTTGACCCGCCTGCTTTCGCCAAACATCGCGGGGCAATCAAGAACGGACTCATAGGCTATCGCAAGCTCAATGCCAAAGCTTTCGAAAAAATCCGAAGCGGCGGTGTGTTGTTCACATTCTCCTGCTCACAGGCCATAACAAAGGATATGTTCCGCATGGCGGTCTTCACAGCGGCGGCCAAATCGGGGCGCAAGGTGCGCATCCTCCATCAGCTCACTCAGCCGGCCGACCATCCGGTGGATATCTCCCACCCCGAGGGGGAATATCTCAAAGGCCTCGTGCTCTATGTGGAGTAACCTTATTAAATTTTCATACCACGAAAACTCAAAAACAATAAAACAACGATTCTAATGAAAAAGATTCTATCCGCAATCATGATCGCTTCTATGGCTTCCGCAGGCGCTACGGCGGCGGAAAACAAAGATTTCAACTATCATGTCGACCGCTTCGCCGACATTGAGGTTCTGCGCTATGAAGTGCCGGAATACAGCCGGCTGACGCTTCAGCAGAAGAAAATGCTCTATTATCTGTCGCAGGCCGCTCAGATGGGCCGCGACATAATCTGGGACCAGAACGGCAAGTATAACCTTCAGATCCGTCAGCTTCTCGAGAAAATATATACCAAATATAATGGCGACCGCGAGTCGAAGGATTTCAAGGCTTTCGAGAAATATCTCAAGCAGGTTTGGTTCGGCAACGGTATCCATCACCATTACTCCACGGACAAGTTCCGCCCCGAGTTCTCCAAGGAATTTTTCGAGGAGCAGGTGGCCGGACTCCACGATTGCTGTCTGCCGCTGAATCCGGGTCAGACAAGAGCGCAACTGCTCGCCGAGCTGGAGCCGGTGATCTTCGATCCGACAGTGATGGCGAAACGCGTGAACCAGGACGGCTCGCAGGATGTCGTGGCCACGTCGGCCAACAACCTCTATGGCGAGGGCGTGACCCAGGCCGAGGTTGAGGAATTCTACAACAAGATGAAGAATCCCGATGATCCCACTCCGGTCTCCTACGGCCTCAATGCCCGCGTGGTGAAAGAGGACGGCAAGCTCAAGGAGCAGAAATACTCTCTCACCGGTCTCTACGGTCCGGCTATTGCCGAGATTATCTATTGGCTTGACATGGCCAAGAACGTTGCCGAGAATGATGGCCAGAAAGCTTATATCACCAAGCTTATCGATTATTATGTAACAGGCGACCTCCGCCTCTTCGACGAGTATTCGATACTCTGGGCCGAGGATACCAAATCGGATATAGATTTCGTAAACGGCTTCATCGAAAGCTACGGCGACCCGCTGGGAATGACTGGCTCCTGGGAGTCGTATGTGAATTTCCGCAACGGCAAGTCTTCAGCCCGCACGGAAACAATCTCCTCCAACGCTCAGTGGTTTGAAGACCATTCGCCTGTAGATCCCCGTTTCCGCAAGCCTAACGTGAAGGGTGTCTCGGCAAAGGTGATCACTGCCGCGATGCTTGCCGGCGATGCTTTCCCATCCACGGCTATCGGCATCAACCTCCCCAATTCCAACTGGATCCGCGCTCAGCACGGCTCGAAATCAGTGACTCTCGAGAACATCACCGAGGCTTACGAGATGGCTTCCCACGGCAACGGCTTCAACGAGGAGTTCGTGATCGACAAGCCTACCTCCAAACTGATGGACGATTATCTCTACATCACCGACATGCTCCACACCGACCTCCACGAATGTCTCGGTCACGCTTCGGGACGTCTCATGCCGGGCGTTGATCAGGATGCCCTCAAGGAGAACGGCTCGGCACTCGAGGAAGCGCGCGCCGACCTCTTCGCCCTCTATTACCTTGCCGACCCGAAACTTTTGGAGCTCGGCATCCTCGACAATCCGGAGGCTTACAAGGCCGAATATTATAAGTATATGCTCAACGGCCTTATGACCCAGCTCAACCGTATCGAGTTCGGAAACGACGTGGAGGAAGCCCACATGCGCAACCGCCAGCTCATCGCCAAATGGGTGCTTGAAAACGGTCGCAAGAAAGGGAAAGGCGGCAAGGACGTGGTAGAGCTTGTAAAGAAGAACGGCAAGACTTATGTCCGCATCAACGATTATCAGAAGATGCGCCAGCTCCTCGGAAATCTTCTCGCCGAAGTTCAGCGCATCAAGAGCGAGGGAGATTACAAGGGCGGCAATGACCTTATCCAGAAATATGCCGTGAAGATCGATCCCAAGCTCCATAAAGAGGTGCTCAAGAGATTCTCCGGTCTCGACATACCGCCCTATCGCGGATTCATCAACCCGGTGTATACTCCGGTTATGGATGAAAAGGGAGAGATCACCGACATCACGATCTCCTATCCTGAGAACTATACCGAGCAGATGCTCCGTCTGAGCCGCGATTATTCGCCTCTCACCAAGAAAGCCAAGAAATCATGCTCGAAGTGATTTCCGATATCAAAAAAAGCTTTTTCGCCTTGCGCAACGGGATCCTCGCCGACACCCTGCGCAAGGCGGGAATGTCTTATAAGGTGATCTTCGGACTTCAGATTCCCCAGATTGCCGAAATTGCGAGAGGTCTTGAGCCGTCGGAGGAGCTTGCCTGCGAACTCTGGAAAGACCGGGAAGTCCGCGAATCCCGACTCCTTGCCTGCTATCTGTTCCGTACGGATGAGACAGATATGGCAAAGGCTCTTGAACTCGCCGCCGACGTCCGGACTCCGGAAGAGGCCGACATGCTTGCCTTCCGGCTCTTTAAGCGACTCCCTTTCGCCGGCGAATTACTTGATGAAATGGAGCGTACGCAGGAAATTCCGCGCTGTGCCGTGGTTTCCTTGCGCCGACATCTCGAATAAAACGAATGAAAATGTATAACGAAAATGAAATTCCGGTTCTGTTGCTCACCGGCTATCTCGGGAGCGGCAAAACCACTCTCCTCAACCGCATCCTCTCGAATCGCAGAGGAATTCGTTTTGCCGTTATCGTAAACGACATCGGAGAAGTGAACATCGACGCCGACCTCATCCAGAAGGGCGGCATCGTGGGTCAGGACGACTCGGGCGACCTTGTGGCCCTCCAGAACGGATGCATCTGCTGCACCCTGCGCGGCGACCTGATGAAGCAGATCTCCGACCTTGCCGAAAGTCACAAATTCGATTATATAGTGATAGAGGCGAGCGGCGTCTGCGAGCCGGCTCCCATTGCCCAGACAATTTGTGCGATGCACGACATGTTCGATCCGGCAGCCGTCACGAATGTAAGGCCGACGCTCGACTGCATCGTGACCGTTGTCGATGCCCTGCGCATGAAGAGTGAGTTCGGATGCGGAGAGAACCTCGAAAAAGAGAATATCGATGAAGAGGACATTGAGAATCTTATTATCGAACAGATTGAATTCTGCAACATAATTCTTCTCAATAAGATTTCTGAGGTATCCAAAGAGGAGGCCGGGAAAATCAAAGCCGTTATCCGCGCACTCCAGCCGAAAGCGAAGATCATCGAATGCGATTATGCGAATATCGACCTCTCCGAAATAATCGATACGCGGATGTTCGATTTCGAAAGCGTGGCAACCTCCGCCACCTGGGTAAACGAGATCGAGAAGCATACCGAACTTGATGAAAAGGAGAAGGAGCACCACGAGCACCATCATCATCACGATGATCATGAACATCACAAGCATGATGAACATGATGAGCACGATGAGCATGAAGGCCATCATCACCACCATCATCACCACGACGGTGAGGGAGAGGCTGAGGAATATGGCATAGGCACCTACGTCTATTTCCGCAGGCGCCCATTCAATTTCATCCGTTTCGACAGGTTCGTGAATCTCGACTGGCCGAAGAATATAATCCGCTCGAAAGGGGTGGTATATTTCAGCCAGAATCGCGACATGTCGTTGCTCTTCGAGCAAGCCGGAGTGCAGAAATCGCTCAAAGAGGCGGGCTTATGGTATGCCACGGCTCCCGAAGAGGAACTCATCGAACTGATGCGTCAGGAACCGGGACTTGTGCGCGACTGGGATGAAGTATATGGCGACCGCATGATCAAGCTCGTCTTTATCGGGCGCGACCTCGACCGCGAGGCGCTTGCCTCCAGACTCGACGCATGCCTCGAGGAATCCTGAAAACTATTCGCAGAGACAATACTTAATGCGGTCGGGAATACTTAATGCATTCCCGACCGCATTTTGAACATTCGCTAATCGTTAATGATTGTTTCTATAGTTTAAACTGTTGTAAATAACTGATTTCGACACAACCTTAAGGCCTTGTCCGCGTTCTATAGGTACAAAGCAATATGGATAAGACCCTCAAGGTTTCGTGAGAAAGTTTGCGAGTCGAAAGTTTAGTTAGATATAGTTTATAGTGGAATCGGGAGAGGGCCGCAGGAGTGCGGCCCTCTCTGTTTGATATATAGTCATTTAGCATTTAATAAATTGGCCGACTTTTATTTAACTCCATTATTCCGAAGTGACATAGAGCGACATATTTTTTACCCCACATTTTACCCCACATTTCGCTAACTGAATATACCAGCCGGTCAGCAGAGGTCAGTGCTTTCTACGTTTTACGGCTTCGTCAATCTTCTTCAATTCATCGGAATCTTCAATGTCTGCTTCGATGGCCGCGACGCGTTTACGCCAAGCCTTGAACTTCTCATATTCGGCTCGTGCCATTTCTTCGGCTTGAGCGGAACCGCGGTTTCCTCGGGAATTAAGAACAGGAAAACCATTGGAAGTAAGTATGAGGTCGATGTTTTCTTTCCAAAACCCGATAGTGGTCGATTGCCTGAGTTTGGCACGAAGCTCTGCGGAATCAAGGAATATTGTCACAATCCTGTTGAGAATGTCAAGTTCATCTTTAAGAAGATAATTCTTGGCTATTATCACGTCCGCTTTGTTGACACGCCTGCCCTCCCACGAGGTAAGTCCCATGTTTTCTTTAGTAGCATCTGCCCTCTGCATTATTATTTCAGCCGCAGTCTTTCTTGTGACTGCATAAAGAAACTTGTTCTGCGACTCGGCAAAAAACATCTGTATAGCCTTATCGTCCTTGTCATAATCATCGGCAAGGCTGAAAAGGTCGCGAATCTTTTGATAGAACCGCTTTTCGGAAGCGCGGATGTAGCGAATTTCCTCCAGGAGTTCATCGAAATGGTCTGGGCGTCCGTCAGGATTCATCAGCCGTTGGCGGTCAATGACGAATCCCTTGCGCAAATAAGAAGACAGATGTGCATTGGCCCATTGGCGGAACTGCACACCGCGCATGGAACGGACACGGAATCCTACAGCCATTATCATTTCAAGAGAATAGAACTTGACTGTATACCTTTTGCCGTCGGTAGCAGTCATTAAATAATCCTTAATAACTGAATCGGCGCTTAATTCTTTGTCTCTTAACACGTTATTGATATGGGTGTTAATGTTGGGTATGGAGGTGGCAAAAAGTTCAGCCATCTGCGACTGATTAAGCCATACCATCCCATCGCGGGAAAGGAGATTTACTTCGTTCTTACCGTCTTCCGTGCGATAAAGAATTATCTCGTCATTCATAATCATATAAAAACATCGGCTCCGGGTTCAGTCCGCAATAAAGTGACGCTCTGCGAACTTACTTCCGAAGCCGAGTTGAATATCTTCCGTGAGAGCGTCACCAATCACTAGAACGAAAGTAATCAAAATATCGGAAATCTGCAAAATAAAGAATACGGGTAGCAACGCCGCGAGTGCCGGGCCGCCGAGCAGACAAGATAGGTGGGTCAAGAAGAACGCGGGCCGTATCAATAAAGCGGTAGTCAACGGTACGGTGCCTTACTTCATTGCCGATAACAGGGAGGTTGTTACGAGGATTCCGGAAGGTGGTGCAAGCGAAAGTAAGCCCAAGGAGAAAAAAGGTAAGACGATCGTCCATTTGCCGTAAAGCGGAAGCACATGGGGTGCGTCCCTGCAATAATACCGATGAAGACAGGAAAAGGGGGCTACCAATTCTGATATTTTGTTATGAAAATAACAAGTTTTTGTTTATCGGGTGCGGGAGCGGATGAAGTCGGCGATAAGGCGGAGGACGTCGGGGGAGATGGTCTCGGTAAGCTCGCCGTATTCGGAGGACTCGCCGGTTGAGGCGTGTTGCAACAGGTGGTTGAGTCCTTCCATGCGATGGATTTCTGCGTTACGGATGTTGTCGCTGAAGGCTTTAAGATTCTTTTCCGCATCTACCTGCGTGTCTTTGGTGCCGTTTATGGCAAGCACGGGACATTTCACCTTCTTAAGATAGGGCGTTGGATCGAGACACACCTGACTGTCGAAGTAACGTGTGCGTCGGGCCATCCCACTGCCTATCGATTCTTTTATGGCGGCAGGAACATCCAGAGAGTGGCGCTTGCAGATGGCTTCGATATCCAAGGGTTTGAATTCACCTGCCTCGTATTGACGCTCTATCTCTTCGAAAATTCCTCGCACAAGACCCAACGTCTGCTCTTTCTCTTTACCTGTGACGCCCTGGCGGTCGAGCACATGCTCGTTCTGGGCTATCAGCGTCTCTTTCAGGGGCACGGTGGCACCGGCGAGACTCACGATAAAATCCGGTTTCTCATCGGGAGCTACCACCACCGCAAGGGAGCCTCCCTCCGAATGGCCAAGAATACCGACTTTGCCGAAACCTTCCAACGACCTCACAAACCTCAGAGCCGCAACGGCATCTTCGCGGAAGGTATAGATGGTTGCTGTCTGATAGTTGCCTTTGGATTTCGCCACTCCCCTGTCGTCGTAGCGGAAAGAGGCGATACCGTTTCTCGCAAGATAGTCGGCGATAACGGCAAAGGGACGGTGCTCGAACACCTCCTCGTCGCGATTCTGCGGGCCGCTGCCCGTCACCATCACCACCATCGGAAGTTTCTTTGCAAAGGATTTCTCGGGAATTGTCAGCGTACCTGCCAACTCTGTGCCGTCGGAGGAACGGAATGTCGTGTCTTTCGTTTCATACGGGAATGGTGCTACAGGTGTCTGCGGTCTGCGTTCCTGCAGGGAGACTTCCGGCTCGAGCGCCAGCGGGAATTTATAGCCCTGTTGCTCAAAGATGCCTGAAATCTTCCCTCCGGCGATCTTTCCGGCATAGGAAGCCCCTATCATTCGGCATGCAACATTCACACTATCGGACGAACAATAAACCACCTCCACCGGTATACCTTTGGCATTCTGTTGCGGAGAATCCATCGTGGCAGTTGTCTTGCCGGCCGCATCCTCTTTGAAATTGAACACTAACGGCAGTTTGGCCGCACCGAGGCTCAGCTCACCCCGCCAGCTTCCGGTCAGTGCATGGCCGCTAAGGCCTCCGCAAAGCAATGCGGAGACCGTAAGGAGAATCGCAAATTTAGATTTCATCGCAGAATTATTTCCCGTCGTTCATCAGCATACGCGGAGATTCCAGTATCGGAAGGTTGGACTCCGTGGGAACATAGATAACGGTCTTGTCGTTGAGGTTCGACTGCTGACGCACCCAGAGATATTGGATATAGGTCGGCGTGATACTGCCGTTCTCGATGCGGATAGCCTCGGCCGCACCCTTTGCGCGCTCCACTTCGGCCTGCGCGTTGAGTTTCTCGGCCTCAAGGTTTGCCTTAGCCTCCTCGATCTTGATCTTGCGGTTCTGCTCAGCCTTGGCGAACTCAGCCTTACCGGCCATCTCCTGCTGCCATACATTATACCAAGGGAGAAGGAAAGCCGCTCCTATCACAACCACTACGATGGCTGCCACCAGCCACACCACTTTCGTCACATTCTTATCCATTGTCGAATAATTCTTAGCCATTTTTATAAGGGTTTATTTTTTGTTCGAATAATAAAAAATTTAGTCGGCATATCTACACGACCGCAAGTCGCGGAGCGACTGCATGGCCTATTAACCGCGTACTGCTGAGGACGATAGGACGAAGCTGTGCGCGGATTGATAATCCTACCTCTCCCCACTCAGTCGCGGAGCGACTGCACTTAAGGAGATGCTGTCGCCCTGTAAATTTAATGTAAATTTTCAAAATCCACAAATAAACAGAAAGGCGGGATGCCGGAGAGTCCGACATCCCGCCTTGGGTATACGGTAATGTTCGATTATTTGAAGTTGTAGCCGAGGGTGAGCTGGAAGAGATTCTGATGATAGGAGGTGCTGTAATATTTGCTGTTGTTCTTGGCTACGTGGTATCCGTTGGTGAGGGCTATGTCGCCGCTGACGGCTATGAAGTAGTTGTTGAAGTTGGCTCCTACTCCGACACGCCAGTCGAGGTTGCAACGGTTGAAGCGGTCGTCCTCATCCTTCTCCTCTGCCTTATAAAGTGAGCCGGTCGACTTATACTCAAGATTGCCTGACTTTACTTTGACATATTGATCCATCGAGAATCCTACGTTAAGCACGGGACCTGTGAAGATTGCCAGATTGAAATTGTCGGCGAAATCGAAATGATAACCGAAATTCACAGGGATACGCATGCCCCACTGTCTTACGGAACGGTTCTTATACTCAATGCCAAGTTCGTCAAGCTCCTCGTCGAGATAGTCTTTCTTGATCGACATCGTATTGTAGTAGAAACCTACACCCGGCTCGAGATAGAGGTTGGCAACAAGCGGGAAATTGTAGACCACTCCGACTCCCAAACCTGCACCGCTACCGAATGTGCTCTGCGAAATCGACATGCTGTCGTCCTTGTCGGTGACTTTGATTTTACTCGGGCAAGTAACATCGAGCGAAGCGCGCACTCCGAGATAGCCCTTGTTGTCGGGGTTGTTGAAAATTCTGCTCTGAGCGGAAGCGCCGAAAACGCATCCGGCAGCAAGCAATGTCAAAACGATTTTTTTCATAGCTTAAAAAGTTTAGATAGTTTATATAGAAGTTGTTTAAACTAATTTACGTTATATAATATTTCTAAAGAAGTGTTTACTTTATGGCAATCTTTATCAATCTTCCGGACATCTTCGTCCGCTTTAATCGGAACCAACCGAAAGGTTGCTTCCTCATAAACCGTCCAAATCTGTTCCGCAATCTTAATAAATCTTACCATAAAAATTAGTTTAAACAACTTCATTTAGATAGTTTATAATCCATTTAACATTCAGTCGTACAGGGCTGAATTGCTTCATAGTATTATAGGCGGCGGTCGCATCGGCGATGCGGCCGCCGCCTGTATAAAGTTACAGAAGCGGGGATTTATGCTTCGGTTTTTTCCATTTCAACGATTTCGGCATCGAGCACAGTGTCGGGATCATCGGTCACCTGAAGTGCGGCGAGTTCATCTTTGTTGGCCACCACAAGCTTCGTATATTCACGCAAGCCTGTACCGGCGGGGATGAGGTGACCGCAGATCACGTTCTCCTTCATGCCCTCGAGATTGTCGGTCTTGCCGTTGATGGCGGCTTCGTTGAGCACTTTCGTGGTCTCCTGGAAGGAAGCGGCCGACATGAAACTCGAAGTCTGAAGAGCGGCGCGGGTGATACCCTGAAGTATCTGCTCCGACGTTGCGGGCACTGCATCGCGCACGGTCATTGTGCGTAGGTCCTTGCGTTTCAGAGCCGAGTTCTCGTCGCGAAGCTTGCGGACCGTGATGATCTGGCCGGCAAGGTAGGTGGAGCTGTCGCCGGCATCGGTAATCACCTTCTTGCCCCAGATGCTGTCGTTCTCCTCCATGAACTCGCGTTTGTCGACAACCTGCTGCTCGAGGAAGCGGGTGTCGCCCGGGTCGAGGATATTGACCTTGCGCATCATCTGACGAACGATAACCTCGAAGTGCTTGTCGTTGATCTTCACACCCTGCATACGGTATACGTCCTGAACCTCGTTGACGATATATTCCTGAACGGCCGTGGGGCCTTTGATGTTGAGGATATCGCTCGGAGTGATGGCGCCGTCGGAAAGCGGCGTACCGGCACGCACATAGTCGTTCTCCTGAACGAGGATCTGCTTCGACAGAGGCACGAGATAAGTCTTCTCCTCGCCAAGCTTGTTGGTGACGCTGATCTCGCGGTTACCACGTTTGATCTTGCCGAAGCGCACCTCTCCGTCGATCTCGCTGACAACCGCCGGGTTCGACGGGTTGCGGGCCTCGAAGAGCTCGGTGACACGGGGAAGACCACCGGTGATATCGCCTGCGGAACCTGCGGCACGAGGTATCTTCACGAATACCTGACCGGGCTTGAGCATGTCGCCGTCGTCGATAAGCAGGTGGGCGCCCACAGGCAGCGAATATGTGCGGATAAGCTCGCCATTCTCATCATAGATCTGGGCGGCGGGTACCTTCGTACGGTCCTTGCTCTCGATCATGATTTTCTCGCGAAGGTTGGTGGCCTCATCGGTCTCGACGCGGTAGGTCACACCCTCCTCGACGTTCTCGAATTTAACCTTACCACCCTCTTCCGAAACAATCACGGCGTTGAAGGGGTCCCATTCGCAAATCATGTCGCCCGGTTTAACCGTGTCGCCATCGTGGAAGAAGAGCTTCGATCCGTAGGGGATGTTGGCGTTGGTGAGCACTATGCCCGACTTCGGCTCCACGATGCGGAGCTCGGCCATACGGCCCACAACGATGTCGATGCCGTCGGCATCCTTGATGGTGCGGAGTTCCTCGATTTCGAGCTTTCCGTCATGGCGGGCGGTTACATCCTTCACAGCCGTAACGTTACCGGCAACACCACCGACGTGGAACGTACGGAGGGTAAGCTGAGTACCCGGCTCGCCGATTGACTGGGCGGCGATCACGCCGACTGCCTCACCTTTCTGAACCATGCGGTGGTTCGAGAGATTGCGGCCGTAGCACTTGGCGCATACGCCGCGGCGCGCCTCGCAGGTCAGCACCGAGCGGATCTCGACCGACTCCAGCGGCGACTTCTCGATCGCTTCGGCGATCGACTCGGTAATCTCCTCGCCAGCCTTGCAGATCACTTCGCCCGTAAGCGGATGGATCACGTCGTTCAGGGCCGTACGGCCGAGAATGCGGTCGTAGAGGGTCTGCACGACGTCGTCGTTGCGCTTGATGGCCGTAGCCGTCAGGCCACGGAGCGTACCGCAGTCCTCTTCGTTGATAATCACGTCCTGCGCAACGTCCACCTGCTGACCGCCCTCGACGCCCGACTTCTGCGGCTTGGCCATAAGACCGCGCATACCGCTCAGCTGACGAATCTGCTCCTTCGAACCGCGGGCGCCGGAGTCGAGCATCATGTATACCGGGTTGAAACCGTCGTCGTCCTTGATCAGCGTGTCGATCACGACCTTCGTGAGTTTGGTATTGATGTTCGTCCAGACGTCGATGATCTGGTTGTAACGTTCGTTGTTGGTAATCAGACCCATGTTGTAGTCCTCCATGATGGAGTCCGAACGTTCGTAGCCCTCCTGCACGAGCTTCTCCTTCTCTTCGGGGATGATCACGGCATCGAGGTTGAACGACAGACCGCCGCGGAAGGCCATCTGGTAACCCATGTGCTTGATATCGTCGAGGAAAGCGGCCACCTTGTCGGCACCGGCCTTCTTCATCACCACGGCGATGATGTCGCGCAGCGAACGCTTCGTGAG
>OKSX01001161.1_pt1 | contig 14053 bp, 8 predicted proteins | sample 1606391 | NCBI WGS metagenome assembly OKSX01 (sample SAMEA3879578, study PRJEB24766) | human gut metagenome | biome: human-associated habitat; feature: feces | place: USA | collected 1985/1987
GGAGACTTGTTCATACAATTCATAATCGGGCCACGGCATCATCGATGTTATATGTTCACCGCTCCATGTTTTCATACTCTTGCAAGCTTCTTTCATATACGTATGAAAAGCGTAACAGATAGCAACGGAGCTACTTCCTCTTAGGGTAAGCCGACCGTCGCTTGCTATCACTTCGAATATATCTTTACCGTCGGATGGTTCGATATATTCAAAGTGGATAGACTGTGCTCTTTCCCCAATCTGACGTTCTATTAACTGTTTGGCGGGGGTGATAATATCCGTCTTAGGCTTGTGGCATGAGCAGAAAAAAAGCGTTGTTGAAATCAGTAAATACTTGATTATTGTATGTATCATAGAAAATCATAAATGTTATAAGTGAGTATCAATATTTTTTCTTCGATGCTTCTTTCACATATTCCAATTCCGTAATAATCGGTAAATGGTCTGACAAAAGCGACTGAACAGTTTGTGTGCTAATCACACGCCATCCTTTTTGCGGGTAAGCAAACAAGTAATCGATCTTAATCACAGGTTTCCATGCCGGCATTCCAAAATCATCGTTGCTTGCAGCAAACCAGCTATCCATACCACGTATTGCCTCGGAGTAATGACGCGCGTTGAAATCACCTCCCAAAATTACAGGATATTTATAATTTTTGAAATGCCCGGTAATAAATTTTATTTGCTCCGCCCTTGTTTCTTGAGAGTTGACATCCAGATGTGTAGAGGTAAAAACAATGGTATCATTACCCATTTCGAATAATCCCTCCAGCATGGCCCGTCTCTCATGCTCTTTGACCGGATGGGGCAGCATTATCTTTTGGACAGAAATATATGGATATTTACTTAACATCCCAATACCGTAATAACCAGTAGAATAATCAATCGTTTTTCCGTAAAGCCCAAACATCCCTGTATGATAGGCAAGTTCGGATATAAAATCCTTCCCCTTCTGATGCGGGGTACGCTTACGGTCTGTTTTGCTATCCACTTCCTGAAGCGCCACAAAATCAGGCTTGAAGGATTTGATGTGATGAGCAAGTTCCTCTAAAGATGCCAGTTCGCCAAATCTCAAATTATAGGTCATTACCCGCACCCGTAAAGTATCTTGCGCATAGGCAACGCCCAAAGTCAGGCATAAAAACAATAATAAATATTTCTTCATTGAATACATGATTTCTATTTTTAAATGATTACTTTTCCCAGCCCGGATTTTGTCCTAACAGAGGGTTCTTCTGACGCTCGGGATTAGGCACGGGCCACAAATAATGTTTCGTTGCGTCGAAGTAACGCGCGCCGCCTTCCGCGGTAGACTTTTCGTAGATAACATCACCAAACTCATCTACTCCGGTATCGGGATATGGGTTGGCACCCAAATCGTTCATACAAACTTTCAGGCTGGGACCGGTGATGGCACGTCCAAAGCGAAGTTCGCCTTCACGCCAGCGCATCACATCGGCGTATCTTGTTCCTTCACCTGCCAACTCAATGCGACGTTCTCTTCTCAATTCGGTTTCGAGATCCATCCCCCATGCGCTAAGTTCGTCAAGGTTCATACGATGCATATTCACACGATCTCTAAGTCTGTTGATGGAGTAATCAATCTGTGTTTGTGTCAGTTTCTTACCTTGTAGTTCGAAAGTGGCTTCGGCATAAATCAGCAAGATTTCGGCAAAGCGGATGACATTGAGATTCCCATGTCCACCCACACTTGAGCCGGCCAAATCAATATCGTTATACTTTTTCAGATAGAAACCTGTACGGCTATTTGCCCCCACACGGTTATTATCTTGCAATGAAGCAAAACGAGGCAGATTAAATATCTCGTTGGCCTTATCCGTATCAGGATCACCGTCATCTCCTCCCGGCCATTTGTCACCCGGAGCATATAAAGTCATCTTCATTCTAGGATCTCTGTTCTGGAAATAATCCACATAATGCTCTTCAGGCGACTTGTATAACGATGAGGTCTGCACACCGGTCTTTTTATAATATTCCAATCCGGTTTTTGCCGGTTTACCGTCTGTACACAGATAAGCATCCACTAACGACTTCGTTGGATTGAGGCGTATATAGTCCGTCGGACTGCAAGTTTCATTGGGCAGACTTTGTGTACGGATTTCGGGTACAAAAAGGCTATATACGATGGCTTCGATATTTTTCGGATCATTCTCGACATCCCCTTCGTGATGAAATAGTTTTTCGTATTCATACAGGCCATAGGGACTGTTTTCGATGATATATTCACTCGTTTTTGCAGCCAGTTCCCATCTTTCGTTTTGCAAGGCAATACGTGCCAATATGGCTAAAGCGCCCCAGCGGTCGAGTCTTCCCAGTTTGTCGCCTGTATACCTTTCTTCAGGCATGCGCTCTGCCGCCCATTTCAAATCCTCGACGAGCTGGTCAATGACTTTCTCTCTGGGAGTACGTTCGATATATGCATCTTCGGGCTGGATGACTTCTCCTACCCAAGGTACATCACCCCAAAACACCGTAAGGTAAAAGTACATAAGCGCCCGGATGGTTTTTACTTCTGCGGCATAAACGTCCTTCTTATTTTGAGCTACCTGCGCTTTATTATAGTTGTCCAGAAAATTATTGCAGCGATAAATATAGCTATATGCTCCTGTCCAATAGGTAGTGAAGGGGAAGCCGTCAGTATAAGAGTGCTTGCCTCCGGAAACCTTACTTAGTCCACTAGTAATATTCCCCCACATAACAGTTTCGGCCGTCGATTCACTCCAATTCACGAGATAGTCTTTTTGTAAAGCTTCGTAACAGGGAGGCAAGGCATTTTTAAGCTGATCTTCATTTACCCAGAATGTTACATTGTCCGGCTCGTTAGGGTTCGTTCTATCCAGAAAATCGCTACATGAGGTAACTATACCAAAGAAAGCAATGATTAAAAAGTATTTTGAGTATTTCATCTTTATAGTCGTTTAATAGGTTAGAATGTTATTGATAATCCAAAAACATAGGTTTTTACTTGCGGATAGACATCTCCGCTGGTGGTCCTCACTTCAGGGTCATAAGCTCCGAAGTAATCGGTTTTAGTAAACAAGTTATCTGCCGAAGCATATACTCTAAGACTATTAATGCCAAGAGGTGCCACCATCCGGGCAGGAAAACGATAACCTATCTGAATATTCTTCAGGCGCAAGTACGATGCATCCTCTTTCCAGTAGTCACTGAAGAGCCTATTGTGCTCCTGCGACTGATAAAGTCTGGGATAAGAAGCATTTGGATTCATAGGCGTCCATCTGTCAAGATGCTCTTTTTTAGGGATTGAGTAGTCATTGATAAACGCATGCCGAGCCTCATCCTCAAGGTAACCGGCAACTTTGCCTACTCCTTGCAAATAGAAACTGAAATCAATGCCTTTCCATTCTAAACCACCCTTGATTGCATAGGTGTAATGGGGCTCTTTCTCGCCAAACACCACTTTGTCGTAGTCATCAATTACCCCGTCGGGAGCGCCGTCAGGACCACTGATGTCCCGATACTTAATATCTCCGGGCTGTACAATGCCGTTTTGTGATGCAACAAGAGGAAATTTTGGTTTCTGGTACTTACCTGTAGTTGTATTCACTGATTCAAAGTCATACACTTGCGCCAGCCCATCAGTCAGATAACCATAGAAAGCACCTATCGGATCACCGACCCGACGATACGAACCGGAAGCCGTACTGGTCAGCGACTCCGGAGTTCCACCCAAATCGGTAATCTTATTACGAGCGTCCGACAGATTGAACCCGAGATTGTAATTTACATTTCCGATCTTATCACGCCATGACAGATTAAGTTCCCATCCTTTGACATCAATCTTACCAAGATTGACATAACCTACGTTACTACTGGAAACCCCGACAATAGCCGGAACATCGGGACGAACCAATGCATCAATATTTTCTTTCTTATACCAATCAAAGTCCACATTCAGTCTATTGTTCAAAAAACTAAGGTCTACTCCGAAATTAAGCATGCGGATGGTTTCCCACTTGATGTCGGGATTACCGATTTTGTTTTGCCAAAGTCCCATAACAGGTGTATTAGAAGCTCCGATAGGATAAGACTCTTCGGTTATGATAGGTGACAAGTAGGGGTAGTAATTACCGGGAATGTTTTGATTTCCCAACTCACCCCAGGAAGCACGCAGCTTACCCGAGCTCAATACCGAAGTAGCGAACTCCATGAATTTTTCACGTGAGAAGTTCCATCCTGCCGAGAATGATGGAAAATATCCCCAACGATTGCCCTTGGCAAATCTTGAAGTTCCGTCGGCACGCAGGTTAGCTTCAAACAGGTATTTACCGTCAAAAGCATAGTTGACACGACCAAAGTAAGAACGCAAAGCCCACTCGTCTTTTGTTCCGCTATTCATAAAATTAATCATTCCGGCACTAATAACGTGAATATCCTCAACCATCACATTATCACGCGTAGCCCCCAACGTACTTCTATTTTCCCACTCTTGCGAAAATCCCAACAATGCTCCCAACTCGTGGCGTCCTATGGTCTTATTAAAGTTCAGGGTGAATTGCAACGTTTGGGTCATAACGTCAAGATGGCTTTGTGAGATATAGTCCTTGGCATCTTCATTTGCTTTCAACGGGCTACCGTCCGAGTAATAAGACAACATCTTCGGGTTAAACTCATCCACCTGGCGGGTATATATATTAGCAGAGTACTGCATACCTACGTTCAGTCCGTCTATAATTTTGAGATCTGCATTGAAAATACCATTGAGCACACGTGTTTTCCGTTCTTCCATTCCCGACTCATAGGCTACCTGCAAGGGGTTACGTACCGAACCGTACGACCAGTTCTCACTATCTACCATCCGGCCATTCTCATCAGGAATTTGCCACATGACGGGAAGTAACGGAGACATACGCTGTGACAGGCGGAATACTCCTGATGTGCCGCTATAACCTAAGTCCTTTTTATAGAAATCGACATAGCTCATCTGTCCAGTCAGTTTCAGACGATCATACACCTCCGTGTTTACACTGATACGCGCATTATGTCTTTTGGAACTATATCCGTCACCTACAACCAGTCCATCCTGATCCAGGAAACCATACGACATAAAAAATCCGGTTTTCTCGCTTCCACCCCGTGCACTTACATTATGCCCCGTTTGAAAAGCCCGGCTTTTGTATATTTCGTCAATCCAGTCTGTATTGGAATATTCGTTGGGGTACAATCCCGAATCATATTTATCGAAAGCCTCTTGTGTATAGGGCTTGGAAAATCCGGCAGCACTCATGGCTTCATTGGAGAGTTCCATGTATTCCCTTCCGTTAACAAGTTCGGGCAATGCTGTGGGAGTCTGGAATCCGGCATATCCGTTATATTGGAATACTACGCGCTCTTTCTTTTCTCCCTTTTTAGTCGTTACAAGAATAACACCGTTAGCGGCACGTGCTCCATAAATAGCTGATGAGGCGGCATCTTTCAGTACTGATACGCTTTCGATGTCCGAAGGATTCAATAAGTTGATGTCTCCCCCGGCTACTCCGTCAATCAAGATCAAAGGTGCTGTACTACTATTGATGGTTCCCGTACCACGAATGTTGATGCTGGGCACAGCACCCGGCTGCCCCGAAGAGGAAACGATACTAACTCCAGGCAACAATCCTTGTAGCCCTGTAGTTACGTTAGTAATAGGTCGGTTCTCAATAGCCTCCGCTTTAACCATAGATACGGCACCTGTTACATTCACTTTCTTTTGCACGCCGTAGCCTACAACTACTACATCTTCCAGGCTGACAGCATTCTCTTTCATCACCACGTTTATTGTCGTTGCTTTCGCTATGACGCTTTCTTCACGGTAGCCGACGTATGAGTACCGAAGTGTACTTCCATAGGGTACCTTGATGGAATACTGACCATTGATATCGGTGATTGTACCTGTAGTCGATCCTTTTACCGATACGGTGGCTCCGATGATCGGTTCCGTATTCTCGTCAGTAACTTTACCTTTCACATACAGTTCCTTCTTCTCTCCTTGCGAATCAATAGGTTCAGTTTTATTTTGATATTCTTTATTATAAAATAAAATACTGTCATCCAGGAAACGGAACCCAATGTTAGTCCCTTTTAGCAAAAGAGTTAGTGCTTTGTTTACATCTGTGTCTTTTACCTCCAATGACACTTTCCTACTCGTATCCACAAATTCTTTGCTATAGGCTACATTCATCGATGCCTTCTCTGCTATCTGACTGATAGCCTCTTTAAGAGGAAGCTCTTTGATACTAATCGATATTTTTTGCTGTTGTGCATAAACAAAAGCAGTGACAAATATGCACATTAGGGTTACAATACACCTTCTGCCGGTGGATGAAAAAGGAGAATCTTTTTCCATAATATTAGTCTTTAAAGTTAATAGTTCAATATCTATTAGCTAATACACAAGAGGTATTAAAAAGTATTACGGCAAATAAGTTAATGAATATTAATTCGGGAAATATAGGAGAACTTGCCGGAAATCAATCCATACTTGATAAAAAAGAAAGAAAACACTTCAAAGGTATCGTTTTTAAAAGAAAATATAAAGGGGGGATATCGTATTTTCTCATTTAATGCATAAATTAGTGTCTTTACCTGAAAAAGAATGAGCAACATCCACCTCACATATGAGTGATTCCACCAGAACCCGGCTCAATCTGAAAATTTTGGGGATTTGATTCAGGGCAATCACACCCTTAAAAATAGATTCATTCCGGTACGGAAATGAACTAAACAGTAGCTTCCAATAGTCAGTAAGAGATAACCTGTCTTAATACTGTATTTAGTTTCCTGGCTTTTATAAATAATAATTAGATCTGCACTTCAGTTTTCGTTCTACTTAAGTAGAACGATAGAACCACTTAAGTTGAACTATCGCTCCACTTAAGTGGAACGAAAACTCATTAGGGAACGAAGAAAATAATAGTTCTAAGAAGAATTACTAAAAACTGTATTGCGTTAGATTAGTCCTTGTAACTATGAATTTAGCTCAAAATAGTACCGGAATGAATCAATTTTTAGGGATGTGATTGCCCTGAATCAAATCCCCCCAATCCCCAAGAATTACAACTGAGCCCAGAACTCTTGATACTTATAAATTCATATAGTTGGTGTCAAAAGGCAATGGTGTCAAGTACGCCTGACAATGGAAATGAAGGCAACGGAGAAGGTGGAAATGAAGGCGGTGGTGAAGCACCAGATCCGGCAGCATAAGAAACGGTATTAATATGTAAAAAATCGGGCTTGACATTGTTCAAGCCCGATTTTTTCTATTATCTAAAATACTACTTTCTATCAGTTAACACCTTTATCGAATCCCGTTTTATAATATTAGGTTTCAAAAGAATCTCCGAATGTAGTTCAGTTTCTTCCAAAATCTTCTGCATCAACATTTTTACAGCAATAATGCCAATATTCTCCAGTGATTGTGCAATACGAGTTATAGGAGGATTTAGATAGTCCAGATATAAGTTATCATCAAACGAAATGATAGACATATCTTGAGGAATTCTCACTTTATGCTCATTTAATGCTTTGACGGCTCCCAAAAGAATTGTACTACTTAACGCAAATATAGCAGTAGGTTTTGTAGTAGAGTTCAGAGCCAACTTAGTCTCAATATAACCATTCTGAATCGAGAACTCATTTCCTCTTATCATTGCGTTATCCTGATAACCAGCTTCGCGAAGCGCATCAAGATACCCGCGCACACGTTCCTTAGTTGTTATAGAAATATCCGGCCCCTGAATACAGAGAATCTTACTATGCCCCGATTCTAATAATAATTTCGTTGCCTGATAGGCTCCTACATAATTATCAGTAGCTACGTATGGCAAATTATGCTTCTCAAAATAGCGGTCAATTAGCACAATCGGAGTTTTAGTACTAATCTCCTCGAGTTTAGAAGGGTTTTCACCAGTCGGAACCAAAATAATTCCGTCTATCTTACGTGACAGAAGCGAATCAATAGCTTTATTTTCCTGAATAGGATCTTCCAGGGTATCGATAAGCATGACAGTATAATTATAACGTTGTGCTTCACGGATGACAACACTTGCTATATTGGCAAAAAAAGGATTATCTATGTGTGGTACAAGAAGGCCTATAGTATATGTCGTGTTGTTGCGCAAACTTTGCGCAACTATATCAGGCTGATAGTCCAATTCTTTAACGGACTGCAAAATAACCTCCTTAGCAGACTGGCTGATCCTATATTTCTCTGATTTCCCATTTAACACTCTGGAAATCGTAGAGATAGAGTACCCAGTTTTCTTTGATACATCAATCAGAGTTTTCTTCATTACTGGTTGTTTTTTGCAAAAATAACATTTTATTTGAGAAAAAAGCAAGAAAAATATTTTGTTTTGAAAAAAATTTCTATATTTGCGCAAACGATTGCGCATCGTTTACGATTCAATTCGCCTTAATACTTAATACTCATTATATGGACACAAAGAAGAAAATCGTAGTGATAGGTAGCAGTAATACGGATATGGTTATCAAATCAGACCGTCTACCAAAACCAGGAGAAACAATTCTGGGAGGAAACTTCTTAATGAATCATGGCGGCAAAGGAGCTAACCAAGCCGTAGCTGCTGCAAGACTAGGAGGAGATGTCACTTTCATATGTAAAATAGGAAATGACATTTTTGGAAATGAAACCTTGGAAATGTTTCACAAAGAAAAGATCGACACTACTTATGTAGGAATTACCCCGCAGGAACCATCAGGAGTAGCTCTTATCAATGTCGACAAAAAAGGGGAAAACTGTATTGTTGTTGCTTCCGGAGCCAACGGGACTTTATCTATTGATGACATACAAAATGCAGAACCTGCCATCAAACAGGCATCCATCGTCATTATGCAGTTGGAAACTCCAATCGAGAGTGTCACTTATGCAGCCAAAATGGCTAAAAAAGATGGAATTACCGTTATATTAAACCCTGCCCCTACCCAACAACTGCCTGACGATTTATTAGCCAATGTCGACATTCTTATTCCTAATGTCACAGAGGCTGAAATCATCTCGGGAATGCACATTACAGATGATGAATCGGCAAAAGAAGCGATTCGTTATATTAGTTCGAAAGGCATAAAAACTGTCATTATTACGATGGGAGCCAAAGGAGCTCTCGCCTATGAAAACAATGAGTTTATCCACATTCCAGCCTTCAAGGTAGAAGCAGTAGACACAACCGCTGCCGGAGATACATTCTGCGGCGGATTGTGCGTAGCTCTGTCTGAGGGCAAAAATCTAAAAGATGCAATTATATTTGCAAGTAAAGCCTCTTCTATTTCTGTTACCAGAATGGGAGCACAAGTATCTATACCTTTGAGAAAAGAAATACAATAATCATCCTTAATTCTGTTATTATGATAAAACAATGTTCAATCCACGGTCTATTGACAAGTATGTTGTTAATAGTATTTTCTTTGATGAGCAATGATGCTATTGCCCAGAAGGCAATAAGAGGTACAGTCCTCGATGAAGCAAATGAACCCATTATCGGTGCCAGTGTCCTTGTTAAAGGTACAACAAATGGTTCTATTACAGGAGTTGATGGAACCTTCAATGTAAAAGCGAATCCTTCTGATGTATTGGTTATATCTTATGTAGGTTATGCAACTGTTGAACAACAAGTAGGAAATCAGACACAGCTTGTAATACACCTGCGCGAAGACTCGAAAGTGCTTAATGACGTTGTAGTAATCGGCTACGGCTCTACCACAAAGAAAGAGCTTACAGGATCGGTTACCAGCATGAAGAAAGATGACCTCAATCCCGGAACATTCACCAATGCTATGGGAATGTTGCAAGGAAAAGTGGCAGGATTACAAATTATCAACCCGAACGGTGCTGATCCGACAGCCAAATATGAAGTATTACTTCGCGGAACAAACACACTTTCCGCAGGCCAAGGTCCATTAATTATTATTGATGGGGTGGCAGGTGCAGATATCAGAAATATCAATTTTCAGGAAGTGGAATCAATTGACGTATTAAAAGATGGTTCGGCAGCTGCTATTTATGGAACAAGAGGTACGAATGGAGTAATCATCGTCACAACTAAACGTGCAAGAAGTGGCAAAACGGAAGTTTCTTATGATGGGCAACTCACCGTGGGAGTCGTTTCACGCAGAGCAAAACCTTTATCGGCAAGCGAATACAAATCTGTTATCAAGGAATATCGCCCAGAATTGGAAAGTTATATTTTTGACAGTGATACCGATTGGTTTAAAGAAATTACACAAACTCCGTTCAGCCATAAGCACAACTTGTCTATATCCGGAGGTTCCGAGAAGTTCTCACACCACACTTCTTTCAATTATGAAAAGAGCGATGGCTTGCAAAAGCATAATAGCTCCGAAAAGCTAATGGCACGTACCAATATTCGCCAGTCATTATTAGATAAATGGGTCGATTTGGATTATAACCTGAATATCATTCATCGCAAATACAGCCCTTCCTCTACAAGTGCTTTTATGCAGGCATTTACCCATAATCCAACAGAGCCTGTTTATGACGACAGCGATCCGGATGCCGGAGGATATAGCCGTATCAAAGCAATGGAATATTACAATCCGGTAGCGATCATTAACGAAAGGAACATGGAAAGTAAGAATGATAATTATGGTGCAAATATTCGTGCTACTCTAAACATATTGCCTATAAAAGGATTAAAATGGGAGAACTTTGTTTCATACGACAAGGAACAATATGAGACACGTGAATACTACACACATTATTATCCAAGTTTAATAGGAACAAACGGGCAAGCCTATATTGAAAACTATCAGGAAAACGATACACAATATGAGTCTACTTTAAATTACTCGAATATTTTCGGAAAACATTCCATTCAGGTATTACTCGGATATACATACCAGTATACTTACAGCACATCTGCATCCATGACAAATTCCGGTTTCGACTTCGATGACAACCAGACTCATAACATCGGAACAGGAACGAATCTAACTGAAGGCAAAGCCAGCATGTCGTCCAATAAAGAAGATAATACATATATCGGATTCTTCGGACGTTTTATGTACAACTACGATGATAAATATCTTTTGTCTGCTTCACTACGTCGTGATGGCTCCAGCCGTTTCGGTGACAATAATAAGTGGGGATGGTTCCCGGCTGTCAGCGTAGGTTGGCGTATAAATAAAGAGAAATTCCTCTCGAATGTCAAATGGATCGATGATTTAAAATTGAGAGCCGGATACGGAGTTACCGGTAACCAGGATTTCTCAAACTACAAATCTTTGATGATGATGACTACAGCCGGTAAATTCTATTACAATGGCCAATGGATCAATACTTATCAACCTGCAAGTAATGCAAATCCGGATCTAAAATGGGAGAAAAAAGCAGAGTTCAACGTTGGTGTCGATATGACAATGTTTGACAACCACCTCTCGTTCACTTTTGATTATTACAAACGGACTACATCAAACTTGCTATATGACTACATCGTGCCAACACCTCCTTATGTATATAATACCTTGTTTACGAATGTTGGAAAAGTTACTAATGAAGGAGTTGAATTAACAATATCCGGTACACCTTTTAACACTAGGGACTTTACATGGAATACCTCACTTACCGTTTCGCACAATAAAAACAAATTGGTGAAATTCACCAATGATGAATTCAATAACGGAACATACAAAGTGGGATGGTCTACAAGTGCTGCCTGCTACACTCAACGTCTGATAGAAGGACAGTCATTGGGTACTTTCTATGGTCCTATATGGTTAGGAACTGATACAGATGGAAAAGATGTATTGCTAGGACAAAATGCAGACGGTTCCGTACCGGAAGAACAATGGGAAAAAATTGGCTGTGCTTATCCGGATGCCACTCTTAGCTGGAGTAATACCTTCAGATATAAGAAATTCGACTTGAGTTTCTCACTGCGTGCATCTATCGGCGGAGAAATTCTGAACAACTATGCGATGGAATATGAAAATCTAAGCAGCATCGGACTTAGAAATATCTCATCAAACTGGTTATCTCAAACGAATTTCACAAGTACGACCTATAAATATTCCTCCAAATATATAGAGGATGCTTCTTATTTAAAACTGGATAATGTAACCTTTGGATATACTTGGGATTTCACATCCAAAATGATAAAAAGACTAAGATTGTCTCTTACTGCACAGAATGTATTCTGTATCACCGGTTATTCTGGTGTCGACCCAGAAGTTGCTCTTTCCGGACTGGAACCCGGTATGGAAAGTTTGAGCTATTATCCGCGTACAACAGAATTTACTTTTGGAGTTAATATAGTATTCTAAAAAAATAAGATTACCATGAAAAAGACAAATATAATATTAAGTTTCGTTATCTGTATATTATTATACGGATGTACCGATCTTAGCGAAACTGTATACACAGGAGTAGCGATGAATGACTTCTTTAAAAATGAGAAAGAACTGGTAGCCAATGCAGGTAGAGCGTATACGAAATTACAAGGATACAATTCCGAACAAAGTTTATGGACATTGCTTTTACAAGCTTCTGATGAATGTGCCGTTCCCGCTTGTGGTGGTTCCTGGTACAGCAATGGACGTTATGAAGAAATCCAGACGAATAAAATTCCACCTGCAAATAAATTATTGACAAGGGGATGGAACTGGATATTTAATGGTATTGCTGCATGTAATGAAATTATTTACGAAACGGAATTATCACCTATCCAGTTTGAAGGAAAAGAGAAGATTATAGCTGAAATGAAAATATTGCGTGCTTTCTACTATTATCAAGCCATTTCTTGTTGGGGAAACGTACCTTTCACAACTGACTACACGGAAACCGGATACCCGGAACAAAAAAGTCGTGAATATATTTTCAACTATCTGGAAAAAGAAATTAATGACAATATCGAGTTCCTAGACAGGGAGCCTTCAGATACTAATTATGGACGGGCCACACAAGCTGCCGCTTATTGCATTCTTGCGAAAATGTATCTGAATGCAGAAGCATGGTTCGGTACTCCAATGTATGACAAAGCAGAGAAAGCCTGTAAAGATATTATGGATATAGGTGCTTACAGCATTGAAGACTCTTATTCTACTAATTTTGATATAAAAAATGAAGATTCTAAGGAGAATATCTTTGTAATCCTGTATGACAGAGTATATACTAGCGGTGACAGTAACTCATTTTATTTGCATACGCTGACATTGGAAGCTGCATCACAAGCAACATTTAATATTCCGGCAGCCCCATGGTCGGGTTTTCTCTGCCAACCGGACTTTTTCCAAACATACGCAGAACAAGATCTTCGCAGAAGTCAGAGCTGGTTATACGGTCCTCAAGTAGACCTAAGCGGAAAGGATCTTGGTTTCGAATATACTCCTGTCTTCCCCGAAGAAAAATATTACAATAGCAACGGAGGACGTGGCACATACGACGGTGCACGCTGCTGGAAATGGCATTACCAGACTGATGGTTCTTTAAAAGAATATACAGTTAGTATGGACAACGACTTTGCCATCTTCCGTTATGCCGATGTTGTATTAATGTATGTAGAGGCTTTGGTACGACAAAACAGAACAAGTGAGGCCATCCAACTGGCAGACTTCAAGAAGATTCGTACAAGAGCAGGGCTTGATGCATATACTACAAGCCAATTGACGGTTGATGAACTTTATGCAGAACGAGGCAGAGAACTGGCATGGGAAGGATGGCGCCATGAAGATATGATACGTTTCGGAAAATATCTGAAAAAATATTGGGCACACCCTGACCAAAGTTCAGAAACTTTTAGAAATGTATTTCCAATTCCTACGGATATTTTAAATGCAAATCCAAAATTATCTCAAAACAAAGATTATTAACCACAATTGGAAGGTTCACATAGAAAAGTGTACCTTCCAACAAATCAACCCTGATAAGTATGAAAAAACCAATCATCTTTTTACTTGTTTTAATTACCAACATCTTATTTATCTCTGCACAGAAAATTTCAAAGACAGAGTTAAAAGACAAAATAGCTGGAGCTTGGATCGGGCAAATGGTAGGAAATAT
>OKSX01001166.1_pt1 | contig 14013 bp, 8 predicted proteins | sample 1606391 | NCBI WGS metagenome assembly OKSX01 (sample SAMEA3879578, study PRJEB24766) | human gut metagenome | biome: human-associated habitat; feature: feces | place: USA | collected 1985/1987
CGGTGTCACACGGGAAAGGTCAATATCCCGCAATTCAAATAAAATATCCTCCGAATGGAATGTCGTCACCGTATCAAAAATAGAAAGCTGATTCATCCCGGAAGATGCCTTTTTCTCCGGCACCTGCCCCTGCTCCTGTTTCTCCGGAATACGGATCACCGACAAACTATCTCCGCCTTCGAGTTCTTCCGCAATTTCTCTGGCACGAACCAGCACACTTTCCGGCACACCGGCAAGTTTTGCCACCTGAATACCGTAACTTTTATCAGCACCGCCTTTTACGATTTTTCGCAGAAATACAATATCTTCCCCATCTTCTTTTACGGCAATACAGTAGTTTTGAACACCTTTCAGCTTTCCTTCGAGTTCCGTAAGTTCATGATAATGGGTTGCAAATAATGTCTTCGCCCCAATATTCTTTTTATCTACAATATGTTCTACCACTGCCCACGCAATGCTGAGTCCATCAAACGTAGACGTTCCTCGCCCAATCTCATCTAAAATGATCAAACTGTCCTTTGTTGCATTATGTAAAATATTAGCAACTTCTGTCATTTCTACCATAAATGTACTTTGTCCGCTTGCCAGATCATCGGATGCGCCCACACGGGTAAAAATACGGTCTACCACAGAAAGGTCCGCCGACGCGGCCGGAACAAAACATCCAATCTGTGCCATCAACGTGATCAGCGCTGTCTGACGCATATAGGTGGATTTTCCTGCCATATTCGGTCCTGTGATGATAACAACGCGGTGAGAATCCTCATCGAGATAGGTCCCATTTGAAATAAACATATCGTGGTCAATCATCTGTTCAATGACCGGATGACGTCCTTCCTTAATATTGATGATTCCCTCATCATTGAGAGTCGGACGCACATAATTATTCTTTTCCGACACGAGCGCAAGACTTGCCATCATGTCTAACATTGCAATCGCTTTCGCGGTACGCTGGATGCGATTAACCTGCGTGAAAACATGGTCTCGTATATTGCAAAATAACTGGTATTCCAGATTATACAATTTATCTTCCGCTCCAAGGACGACATCTTCTAACTCTTTTAATTTTTCTGTCGTGTAACGTTCCGAATTTGCAAGTGTCTGCTTGCGCACCCAGTCCGCCGGCACAAGATCTTTATAAGAATTTGTCACATCCAGATAATAGCCAAATACACGATTGTATTTCACTTTTAGATTTTTTATTCCTGTCTTTTCCCGCTCTTCGGTCTCCAACTGGAGAAGCCAGTCTTTCCCCTCAGATTTGGCTTTGCGGAGTTTGTCCACCTGCTCATCATAACCATCGCGGATAATCCCTCCGTCGTGCATAGCAAGCGGCGGTTCTTCGGTGATCGCATCGGTAACCAATTTGCAAATATCCTCTAAGGGATCTAATTCGTCTAAAATTTCCGAAAATAACCTGCTTTTAAAATTGGAACACAAAAAGCGGATCGGTGGCAGCATCTCCAACGAACTTTTTAATGCAATAAAATCTCTTGGGTTCGCTGACTTATAACTGATCTTACTAAGCAGTCTCTCAAGATCGTAAATCGGATTCAGATATTCTCTGAGTTCCTCCCGCGTGATCATATTTGCATTTAATTCATCAATCGCATCAAAGCGTTTTAAAATCTCTTCTTTTTGAATAAACGGCTGTTCCAGCGTACTGCGGAGTTTTCGCGCTCCCATCGCTGTCCGCGTCCGGTCAAGAACCCACAAAAGAGAGCCTCTTTTTTTCTTTTCCCGAAGCGTCTCTACAAGTTCCAGATTTCGGCGGGTATTGCGGTCTAACAGCATATATTTTCCCACTTTATACGGAATCAGTTCCAAAATATGGGCAAGTGAAGTCTTCTGCGTCTCTTCAAGGTACTCCATAACCGCACCTGCCGCCGTAATTCCTACCGAATAATCTGCCAATCCCAGTCCATCCAGTGTCTGAACAGAAAAGTGACGGCACAGTGATTTTTTACAGCATTCTTGATCAAAATAATGCGGTGCCAGAGAGGAGATGGAGATTCCAAGCCTCTCTTTCAAATCTTCAACATCGACTCCACTAATATAAAAAGACTCATTGCAAATGAGTTCACTTGGCATAAATTTATTGATTTCATCAAGAAGTTTTCCCAAACCGTCTACTTCGGTCAGACGATACTCTCCGGTCGTCACATCTACAACAGAAATTCCAAACAGATCATCCATCGCAACAACGCCCATCAGATAATTGTTCTTGGATTCGTCCAACGCTTCCAGATTACAGTTAGTTCCCGGTGTAACGATCCGCACAACTTCTCTTTTCACAAGTCCCTTTGCCAATTTCGGGTCTTCCACCTGTTCGCATATTGCCACTTTATATCCTTTGGAAACCAGGCGGGTAATATATCCTTCTGCAGAATGAAAGGGGACACCACACATGGGTGCCCTTTCTTTTAATCCGCAACTCTTTCCGGTAAGAGTTAATTCCAATTCTTTTGATGCACATTTCGCATCTTCAAAAAACATTTCATAGAAATCACCCAGACGGTAAAACAGGATACAATCTTTGTACTCATTCTTTGTCTCAAGATACTTCTGCATCATGGGGGTAAGCTGTTCTTCCATTGGTCGTCTCCTTTTTTAGCCTTCCTGTGCGGAAGTCTGATCTGGTGTTTTTTCCGGCTCCGGTGCTTTCGTTGGTTCCGGTGCCTTCGTTGGTTCCGGCGCTTTTGTAGGCTCCGGTGCCTTTGTTGGGTCCGGCACTTTCGTTGGTTCCGGTGCTACGGTCTCCAGCGGTGCCTGGGTTTCCTGCGGCGTATGTGATGGGATATGAGTCGCAGGAGTTCTTGTCGCTTTTGGTTTCTTTGTCGCTTTCGGACGCTTTGTCGGTTTAGGTGTCGCCGTAGCCTTCGGTGCCGAAGTTGTTCTTGGAGCCGGGGTTGCCGTCGGCTCCTCTGCCGGTTTCTTCGTACTCAGATAAATGGTACTGACATACCCCTGTGTTCCATTTACTTCTACCTTCGTCCACTCTTTTCCATATTCTAGAATCGTCACTTTATCTCCTGTCTGAAGCTTGGCAATCACGTCTGCCGTCAAAGCAGCCTCACTTCGAAGATTAACAACGGTCGTCGCATAAGCCACCTTTGCATCCTTCAGATCATCATCCTCATCTTCCTCGTCATCCTGAAAATCTTCTTCATTTCCACTGACAATCGCAGAATCATATGGTGCCGGGGTCTCTTCGGCATCCACAGCCTGCTCGGTCACAACAGCCGGTTTTTCCTCGAGATCTCCGCTGTCAACCACTTTCTTTCCAAAGAAAAACGTCTTTCCTACAAAAACCAGTCCGATCACGAGGGCAATCCCCACGATACCAGACCATATCGCCATAATAAACTCAAATCGAAATTTCTTATCCGTTTTCAATTTATCGAAAAAATTCGTTCCTTTACCTTCACTCATTTTTCTCATTCTCCTTACGCATTATGTTCAAAAGTACTACCTTTCTAATTATAACCATAGAACAAAAATTTGTCCACATAAAATTTAAAGAATTTTGCATTTATCAGAACAAACGTTTGACAATCGTTTTAAACTGTGTTACTATAAATACAAACAATTGTTTGCATTTATCATTCAGCATGATAGGAAAGGAAGGACAAATCATATGGGAAATGGTCGTATCTCTGCAAAACAAAGCGAAATTCTTGAATATATTAAGGAAGAAATTTTAAGCAAAGGCTACCCGCCGGCAGTCCGTGAAATCTGTAATGCGGTACATTTAAAATCCACTTCTTCCGTTCATTCACACCTGGAAACACTGGAAAAGAATGGATATATTCGAAGAGACCCTACCAAACCACGTGCAATCGAGATCGTCGATGACAATTTCAATATCACACGAAAAGAAATGAGAAACATTCCGATCATTGGCGACGTCGCAGCCGGCCAGCCAATCTTCGCCGAACAAAATATCAGCGGATATTTTCCTATTCTGGCAGATGAACTGCCTAGCGGAAATTTATTTATGCTCAATGTACGCGGCGAAAGTATGATCAATATCGGCATTCACGATGGCGATAAAGTCATCGTCCGCGAAGCCTCCACTGCCAAAAACGGCGATATCGTTGTCGCGCTTGTTGACGACTCCGCCACCGTAAAAACCTACTACAAAGAAGACGGCCGCTACCGTCTCCAGCCGGAAAACGATACCATGGATCCGATCTACGTAGACCACGTACAAATCCTCGGTATTGTCATCGGATTATTCCGTTTGTACTAATAGGTTCGGTATTACCTATAACATAATAGCTAATGCTATTTTGTTATGGTGCTAATATTAAACCAATTACTGATTATACCTTTATGATATTTTCACTGGAATAATATTGGTATTTTGTAAAAGAGTTCTGCGACACATGGATTATAAGTACGCCGGTATGAGACACTGGTATTTTCAGTGTCCATACCGCTGCGCACTTATTATAGCGCGAGCGTCCATGTAAACAGAACTCTTTTATAAAATACATTTTTTATTACAGTGAAAATTACGCCATAAAATCCAGCAACGACATCTGGTCTGTCTCCGGAAGATCTCCCAAAATTCCCATCTCCGCCATTTTTTCCACAACAGTTCCGGAAATTTTTGCACGTAACTTGAAATTCTCACGAGAAGAAAACGGTCCGTGTTTTGCCGCTTCGACGACTCCTTCGGCCGCCTTTCCACCCATTCCGTCAATCGTACTCAGTGCCGGCATCAATTTTCCATCAACAACCTGAAAATGATTGGCTTTCGCACGAAAAATATCGATTGGCATAAATTCAAAACCTCTCGCATACATCTCCTGTACAATCTTCATATCATTATAACTATCCTGTTCTTTTTTGGATAATTCATTATAACGTTTCTTGTAATCACGCATTGTGCTTTCCAGTTTTTCCCTGCCCTGGCACATCAACTGATAATCAAACGCCTTCGCACGAATACTGAAAAAGGCCGCGTAATAAGCAAGCGGATAAAATACTTTGAAATACGCGATACGAAATGCCATCATGACATAGGCAACAGCATGCGCTTTTGGGAACATGTATTTAATTCGTTTACAGGATTCGATATACCAGTCCTCCACACCGGCTTCGCGCATCGCCTTTTCCATATCTTCCGTAAGACCTTTTCCTTTACGCACACTTTCCATGATCTTAAAGGCAAGTCCATTTTCAACTCCGGTATGTATCAGATAGGTCATAATATCATCACGGGTACAAATGGCGGTAGAAAGTGTACAATTTCCTTCCTTAATAAAATACTGGGCATTGTTCAGCCAAACGTCTGTACCATGTGACAATCCGGAAATACGTACCAGATCCGAAAAGTTCTTTGGTTTCGTGTCGCGAAGCATCTGCATAACGAAATCTGTTCCAAATTCCGGAATACCGAGGCTTCCCAGATCACATCCCATCAACTCTTCCGGTGTAACCCCCAGTGCCGAAGTATTGGCAAACAATGACAAAACCTCTTGGTTGTCCAGCGAAATCGTTTTTGCATCAATCCCTGTCAAATCCTCGAGCATACGGATCATGGTCGGATCGTCGTGTCCGAGTATGTCAAGTTTCAATAAGTTATGGTCAATAGAATGGTAATCAAAATGCGTCGTAATAATCGGTGTATTCTGATCATTTGCCGGATGCTGCACCGGTGTAAACGTGTATATTTCCCATCCAAACGGAAGTACAATGATTCCACCCGGATGCTGTCCGGTCGAACGGCGGATTCCTACGCAGCCCTCAATGATTCGCTCAATCTCCTCATTCCGCTTATGCTGTCCACGTTCTTCAAAATAGTTTTTAACATATCCATACGCCGTTTTATCTGCCAATGTCGCGATTGTTCCGGCTCGGAAAGTCTGACCGGCCCCGAAAATAACCTCCGTGTATGCATGTGCCTTACTCTGATATTCTCCGGAGAAATTCAGGTCGATATCCGGCTCTTTGTCGCCGTAAAATCCAAGGAATGTTTCAAATGGAATATCGTGACCTTCTTGAATCAGTTGTTCCCCGCAATTCGGACACTTCTTCGGCGGCATATCACATCCGGAACTTCCGGCATATTTTTTTACCTCCTCCGAGTCGAAATCCACATAATGGCATTTTTTACAGTAATAATGTGCCGGCAGCGGATTTACCTCCGTAATACCGGACATTGTCGCTACAAACGACGATCCTACCGATCCACGCGATCCTACCAGATACCCATCTTCATTTGATTTCCACACCAGTTTCTGTGCGATAATATACATTACGGCAAATCCATTTTTGATGATGGAATCCAATTCATGATCCAAGCGATTCTTAACCTGCGGCGGCAAAGGATCCCCGTACATACTGATTGCCTTGTTATAGCAAATGTTTGTCAGTGTCTCATCCGACTTTGGAATAACCGGTGGACACTTGTCCGGATAAACCGGTGACATTTTTTCTATCCGATCCGCAATCAGGTTCGTATTCGTAACGACAACTTCAAATGCTTTCTCTTGTCCAAGATAGGAAAATTCTTCTAGCATTTCTTCTGTAGTCCGAAGAAAAAGCGGTGGCTGGTCATCCGCATCTTTCATCTTTTTCCCGGCAAATATGATCTTTCGGTAAATTTCATCTTCCGGATCCAGGAAATGAACATCGCAGGTCGCACAAACCGGTTTATTGTATTTTTCACCAAGAGCTACAATTTTGCGGTTCATATCTTTCAGATCCTCAAAACTGTGAATGTTTTCCACACGTTCGCTCTCAATCATAAACTTATTATTTCCGATCGGCTGGATTTCCAGATAGTCATAAAAATCCACCAGTTCTTTGATCCGGCTTTCCGGTGCCTCATCCAAAAGCGCACGATATAATTCTCCGGCTTCACAGGCAGACCCGATAATCAGTCCGTCGCGATATTTTAAAAACATACTTTTCGGCACTCTCGGTTTCCGGTAAAAATAATCCAGATGCCCCATGGAAACCAGACGGTAAAGGTTAATTCTTCCCGTCTCATTTGCCGCCAGAATAATAGCGTGAAAATACGGTTTCTTCTTCACGATATCCGCGGAACCATTAGCAAAATCTGCCACTTCTTTCAACGTATGAAACCCTTTTTCTTCTAACATTTCCACGAATTTTTCGAAAATTTCCGCCGTTGCCCCGGCATCGTCTACCGCACGGTGGTGATTTTCCAGTGAAATTTTCAATTTCTTTGCGATATTATCCAATTTATATTTGGCAAGTTCCGGAAAAAGAACACGGGCAAGTCCCACCGTATCTACAACGGTAAAATCGGTTTCGATTCCCTGGTCTTTTGCCTTCTGACGGATAAAGCCGTGGTCAAACCCTGCATTATGAGCAACCAGTGCATTGTCACCGATGAATTTCAGAAAATCCGGAAGAACTTTTTCGATAACCGGCGCATCTTTCACCATGTCATCCGTAATAGAAGTAAGTTCCGTGATCCGCTCCGGGATCTTCCTCTCCGGATTCACAAATGTACTGTACTTTTCACTAATTTTTCCATTTTTTACGCGAACCGCACCAATTTCGATAATTTTATCGTGTTCGGAGGAAAAACCCGTCGTCTCAAGGTCAAATACAACGTACTCGTCCCGCAGACTCTGTCCCTTTTCGTTGTCAACAGCAAGGTCATTCAGGTCATCAACAAGATATGCCTCGCAGCCATAAATTACTTTGAACGGATCATCTTCCGGAAGTTTCAGACCCTCCAGTGCATGATTGGCATCCGGAAACGCCTGCACAACGCCGTGGTCCGTAATGGCCACTGCCGGATGCCCCCATTCGTGAGCCCGGCGCACCAGCTGATCCACATGGGTAATACCATCCATATCACTCATCTGCGTATGGGCATGAAGTTCCACTCGCTTCACCGGCGCATGATCTTCTCTTCCGACACGGAATCCTTCAATCTCCTTCATTCCCATAATGCTTCCGATTCGGATTTCCTTATCATAAGAATCAAGACTTGCCACTCCCTTTACGCGGATGAAATTTCCTTTTTTTACCATATCAAAAAAATTTGTCTCTGTAATCTGCTCATTTTTAATAAACACCTTACAGACGATCGTGTCGGTGTAATCCGTGATCGCGAAAGTGACAATCTGCTTCTCGCCCTTGATCTCACGGCTTTCCACATTTCGTATCATACCATCGATCACGACTTCCCCGATCTCATCCTGAATCTCTTTGATCGGCACAATGGTTCCCTCGCAGTTACGGCCATAAAAAACATCGACATCCCGCATATTTTTTTTGCGGTACACATTCTTTTTCGGTTCCCGTTTGATTCTTGGTGCCTCCGACTCCTCTTTTTTTGGAGTTTCCGGACGTCTCATAACAAATGTCTCCGTCTGTTCCATTTTCTTTCGTTCGTATTCTTTGAAACGGAATTCTATCGTAATATCCTTTCCAAATCGCGTCAAAAATAAGGCGTGGAACCAATCCTGCACCTGTTCCGCACGCCTTCTTGCCAAAAACGAATCCCCACATGTAATGTACAGAGAATTTCCCTCACATTCAAACGGTTCTTCACAAAATTCAATGGCATCTACATAATCAATCTCCCGGAGTTCCTGTTTGATATCCGGCTCCGTCCGCTCTAAAATCTGCGAAAGGGTAAGTTTTCCAAGATCCGGATACTGCATCTGTATCTGCGGATGAAATCCCATCGGCCGGAAAATCTGCTTATATAATTGCTGCTCCATCTGATGAATCACGCGGTATGGCATCCACTCCCCGTTCTGACAGTACACAAATACCATATTTTTTGACCGGGAAGCGCTGATGCGCTCTACCATCACCGACTCATATGTCGTTTTCAATTTATCTTTACAATCAAGTTTTGAAAATGCACTCAAAAACTTTTCCATCGTTCCCTCTCCTATCCATCTGAATAATTGGAATTCATTTCCAGTTTTTAAGTTCTTCCCGTAACGCATCTAACAATTCGGATTCCGGCATTTTACGGACAATTTCTCCTTTTTTGATCAAAAGTCCTTCGCCCTTTCCGCCTGCAATTCCGATATCGGCTTCTCTCGCCTCACCGGGACCGTTTACAACACAACCCATGACTGCCACTTTCAGATCAAGATCAAAATCCGCAACCATTTTTTCTACTTTTGTAGCAAGTCCGATCAGATCAATCTGGGTACGTCCGCACGTTGGACAGGAAACGACACTGATACCACCCTTTTTCAAACCAAGTGATTTTAAGATTACATTAGCCGCCCGAACTTCCTCCACCGGATCTCCGGTCAGGGAAACACGAATCGTATCTCCGATTCCCTGATACAAAATATTTCCGATACCAACTGCCGATTTCAATCCACCGGTAAACACCGTTCCGGATTCTGTAATACCTACATGCAGCGGATAATCGGTCTTTTCACGGATGCACTCATGCGCTTTAATTCCATTTAATACATCCGAGGACTTAATGCTGATGACAAGATTTTCATATCCCATATCTTCAATGATACGCACCTTATCCAGCGCACTCTCCACAAGCGCCTCCGGTGTCACGCCGCCATATTTTTCTAATAAATGTTTTTCCAGTGAGCCACTGTTCACTCCGACACGGATCGGCACCGCATGTTCTTTGCAGGTGTCGACTACCGCTTGAATACGGGATCTGTCGCCAATATTTCCGGGATTGATACGGATTTTATCTGCCCCGTTTTTCACTGCTTCGATGGCCAGCCGGTAATCAAAATGAATATCGGCCACAAGCGGAATCGAAATCTGTTTTTTAATCTCGGAAATTGCTCTCGCTGCCTCCATCGTCGGCACTGCCACACGGATAATGTCACACCCTGCCACTGTCAGTTCACGGATCTGGCGCACCGTCGCTTCCACATCCTCTGTCTTTGTATTTGTCATTGACTGAATGGCGATTGGATGCTCTCCTCCGATCGTCACAGAGCCAATTTGGATCTCTCTCGTTTTCATCCGCATAGTCTGCACCTTCTTTAATGAATTATTTTCAAAATATCGTTGGCAAGGATCACTACCATAAGTCCCATCAACAGCATAAATCCGCCAACATTAACGTAATTTTCAAATTTTTCCGGCAATGGTTTCCGGCGAATCCCCTCAATGATCAAAAACAGCAGTCGTCCACCGTCCAACGCCGGGATTGGCAATAGGTTCATCACACCAAGATTTGCCGTCAGCATAATACCAAAACTCAAAATATTCAAAATAACGTATTTGATACCGTCTGCCTTACTTTCCTGCACTACATTGCCAACCGCCTGCACAATTCCGACCGGACCGGATACATCTTTTGCGCTTACGCGGCCTTTGATCATCTGTCCCAGGCTTTCCACGGTCGTACAGATCCAGAATTTCACTTCGTATGCAGAGTATTTGATCAAGTTCAAACCACCAATCCGCTCTCTCGTACCATAGGCAAATCCCATACGGTAACTTTCATTTCCTTTGTCATCTTTTACCAGTTTTGGGGTTACCGTCTGTGTAATCTCTTGTCCGTTTCGGTCCATTGTGATCGTGACCGGTGCATCGGAAAGCGGATGAAACATCAGATAATAACTCAGTTCACGATTGACGACAATATGCTTGCCATCAAATTCTTTTATAACATCACCATCCTGGAATCCCGCTTCTGCCATCGGCATTCCTGCTTCAAGATTTGAAATTTCTGCCTTATCATAACCAGCCATTCCAAGAAGAATCAATGCCAGAACAAAGGCAAGGATAAAATTGAAAAACGGACCGGCAAAAATGACTGCCATACGTGCGAGCACGCTCTTTTTCCCAAACGCGCGGTCATCCTCAATATTTTCCATTTCGCCAAGCATCATACAAGAGCCACCGAATGGAAGAATTTTCCATGAATATAACGTATGGTCTTTGAATTCTTCATGCTCTTCAAAATAATTGGTAGAACCAAAAAACTTTACACGATTTCCCTTGTCTGTTTTTGCAAAAGAAATGATTCGCGGCCCCATTCCCAAGGAGAACTCGATCACACCGACTTTATTTGCTTTTGCCACTAAAAAATGTCCCAATTCATGGAATAATATAATCGCGCTAAACAAAAGAATGGCGATTAAAATATTACTGATTCCCATAGTCAACCTCATTTCTATTATTTGATAATGTTACGATCCTTTTCTAACAAAGTATATGTCTCCTGCTCTGTTTTCAGTATCTCTTCCAAGGACGGATTCTGTATTACCGAATGATGATCCATCGCATACTCGATCCAACGGTAAATATCCGTAAAAAAGATTTCACGGTTTAAAAATTTTGCTACCGCATATTCATTGGCCGCATTCATTACGGTCGTCATCGAACCGCCTCTGCGGAATGCCTCCGAAGCCAGTTCAATCCCGCGGAGTGCCGGATTTGGCTTTGCAAAATGGATGCTCTGCAGCTGTTCAAACTTCAGACGTTCGCCACCAAGAAAGGCACGTTTTGGATAAAACATAGCATATTGAATTGGCAATTTCATGTCAGGGGTTCCCATCTGCGCAATGACGGCACCATCCTGAAACTGTACCATCGAATGGATCACACTGTCCGGCTGCACCAGAACATGAATCTTTTCAATCGGCACCTGAAACAGCCAGCAAGCTTCGATGATCTCCAATCCCTTATTGATCATGGTAGCAGAATCAATGGTAATTTTTTTCCCCATTGACCAATTCGGATGCGCCAATGCCTGATCTACGGTCACATCCGTAATCTGCTCTGCCGTCAGATCACGAAATGGTCCGCCCGATGCCGTCAATAAAATCTCTTCGATCTCATCATGGGCACCACTTTGCAGACATTGAAAAATGGCGGAATGTTCACTGTCAACCGGATACAGATTTACCTCATACCTGTTTTTATAATCCATGATCAAATGCCCCGCCGTCACTAATGTTTCTTTATTTGCAAGTGCAATGTCTTTTTTCTTTTCTATTGCCTTGATCACCGGCTGCAGTCCGATCATACCAACCATCGCAGCCACCACAAGATCTACTTCTTCGTGTGTGGCACAGGCAACAAAGCCGTCCATGTCTGCTGTGATTTCCGGTTTTTCAATTTCCTTTTCCAGTAGTCTCTGCTCTAATTTTTTTGCACCTTCTCCGGATTTTACAGCTACAATCTGCGGATGAAATTCTGCAATCTGCTCCGCCAGCAGTGTAATATTATCCCCTGCTGTAAGGGCCGTTACCTGAAACTCGGACCGGTTTCCCCGAACCACTTCCAGAGTCTGCGTTCCAATAGACCCGGTCGAACCAAGAATACACAGTCGCTTCATCATTTTTTCCTCCCTTGTTTAAGCAATAAATAATTGTATCATATAATATACTAACGGTGCGGTAAAAAGAATACTGTCAAAGCGATCCATGATTCCTCCATGTCCCGGGATCAGATTGCTGTAATCTTTAATACCATAATTTCTCTTAATTGCGGATGCTGCCAGGTCACCGATCTGGGAAACGATGGAGCAAACGGCTCCGCATATCAGCAAAAGGATGTGTACATTTACACCAAACAGTGTATCCACTCCTTCCGGAAGGAAAAAGGAATATACCAAGGCAAGCACTGCTGTCCCCAGCACGCCGCCCACACATCCTTCGATAGTTTTCTTCGGACTCAGTTCAGAAAAATGGTGTCTGCCAATGAGCATCCCGGTAAGATATGCAAACGTGTCCGATCCGGATGCCCCAATGATAATCAGCCACACGAACCAGTTGCCATACGGAAGTTCACGGGTCTGATATACAAAAGAGATCAATACAGCCACATAGACCAGCGGCAAAAATGCCAGTCCGACTTGTTTGGCATCATATTTTGGATAGGAAAATACATAACTCGTTAAAAGCAGAATCAGCATAAGCACGATCCAAAGGGTAAAATACTGCTGTTTTTCCAAATATAACATGACATAATAACCAGCAGCGGCGATATAACTTACCGCCCCCAATGGGGTTTTATGCAGGGAATCGACTTTTAATATTTCATACGTACCTCCGATTGCTACAACCGCACTGGCCGCCAGCAAAAAATCGCCTCCTGTCACAAGAGCGATTGCTGCAAATGCCAATAATATGACTGCACTGATAAATCTCTTGACAAACATAATGAAACTCCATTCAACTCTTTATTTTACTCCGCCAAACCTGCGGTCTCTCTTGTTATAATAAGCAATTGCCTTTTCCAGTTCTTTTTTATTGAAATCCGGCCAAAGCACATCCGTAAAGTAGAATTCGGTATACGCCAGCTGCCATAAAAGAAAGTTCGATAAACGTTCTTCCCCACTGGTACGGATCAGCAGATCCGGATCCGGAATTCCTCTCGTATCCAGCTGTGATGCAAATAATTCTTCGGTAATCTGTTCGGGATCTAAGTCTCCCTCTTTTGCTTCCTTCGCTACATTTCGAATTGCACGAAGCATCTCATCGCGACTTCCATAATTTAACGCCACCTGAAAATGCAGACCGGTATTTTGTGCTGAATATTCTTCGAGTTCTTTTATTTTATCCTGTAAGTCCTGATCCAAACGGGAAATATCTCCGATCACACGAACCCGCATATTATTTTTCTTACTCGTTTTCAGACAGTCGGAAAGATATTGATGTAACAGTTTCATCAACGCATCTACTTCTGACTGTGGACGAGACCAGTTCTCAGTTGAGAAAGCATACATCGTGACATATTCCACTCCCATGTCCCAGGCTGCTTTACATATCTTCTCGACATTCTTACTTCCAGCCGCATGACCGGCATTTCTTGGAAGCAGTCTTTTTTTCGCCCATCGTCCATTGCCATCTAAAATGATCGCAATGTGTCTTGGAATCTTTCTTTCTTTTTCAGACATCTTCATTCCATCCTTTTATCTTTGTTTTCATTTATCTCTTTTCGCAAAAAAGCTGCATCTTCAGCACTTTATATACTTTATCAATATATTTCTATGCGTATTGTCTCTTTCCACTAAAAAGGGCAAAACAAGCGTTTTGCCCTTTATCTGTATAACCCAAAAGG
>OKSX01001183.1_pt1 | contig 13802 bp, 9 predicted proteins | sample 1606391 | NCBI WGS metagenome assembly OKSX01 (sample SAMEA3879578, study PRJEB24766) | human gut metagenome | biome: human-associated habitat; feature: feces | place: USA | collected 1985/1987
TAGTCCAGATAGGTGAAGTTGGCAATCTGGTTACGATCACGGTCGCTGGTGTATCCTATCCCGGTCAGATAGTTCTTAGGGAAGATATGGTGCTTATCAACAGCCTTCTTATCACCGCTGGCTTTGCCGCCAATGTTGTCGTGCTAAACAGCATAGGCGTCCCTAAAACATTGAGAGCGGCAATATATCCGAACCATGCTGGTGAAGTTGCAGCCGCGCTCATGAGATCGGAAGGCAGTGTGAGGTTGAAATAATCGTCTGAGAATCTGGTGGAGATTACTCCGTCCAAATAAGATATAAACTCGTCAGCAGTATGTACATTTCTCAGGTCAGCGAACTGCTTCTCTACCTCGGACTCTGTGGAGCCGGTATAGAAGTACGTTATCGTAGACATGAAAATCCACTTTTTTATAACCTTCTGCAGTGCAATCGGCTGAACCTTATAATCGTACTTTCCAATCAGATAGAGAACATAGCAGAACACAACGGCGTTCGTGGATGCGACGATGCTTCCGTTGACGTATTCGGCGTCGGCAAATAATCCCATGAAGGCATGCCAGTTATTCAGGTTTGTTACCTCATCCAGCGCATTTTTGAATTTGGTAAGATTTGCGTCCATCTCCTCTTTTGTCACGATGCCGGTTTCGAGGTTTTTGCCTCGCATGAGCATGTAAGCATAGCGCAAACGGGCACGACGAAAGCCAACCGCAACAGCCATACGAATGAGGTGCGATGGATCAGCCTTCAGGATAAAGTTATACGGAGTACCGTCTTTCGGGATACGAGACTCCGCGCAGAACTTATCGATCTTGTCGTGGACATCATTGTCATAAACGGCGAGAAGAGTCTCTATGAAGTTCTTCTCAGTCAGCTTCTGACCGCCGGAATTAACGCGCACGAAAACCTCTGCCACGTCCTCCTCGGTCGCCTTGGCGTTAATTCGGAGTGTAGGCAAGGTGTAAATGGAAAGGTTGAGCAGGTCATTCAGGTTTGTTTCGATTGCTTCCTCTTCTTCATCAGTGAGGAGAGCCTTGCCGTTTCGCTCTCGCCCGGCGTTACAATCTTTTATAAACTGCCTGCGGAACTTCGGGACATCATGGTTTGCGTCGGCCTCAAATACAGCGCTGATTCCACTAATCCACTCCGGATTCCGCTCGTAAGCCTCCGTCCATACCGCAAACTCACGGGTAAGAGGATTAAAGGAAATACGAATCTGTCGCTCGGAATAGTTCTTGTCCTTGACCTTGATCCCGGATATAGCAGCCAAAAGAGCAGTCAGGCGCTGCTGGCCATCGATTACCAAATAGTCCGGCTGTATGTATGTCTTATCATTCGTGCCGATGTGATTTATGGTCTCATAGCCATCTGGAGACTGCCAAAGCATAATATAACCTATCGGATAGCCCTTCAGCATTGAGTCCAGCAAATCACGCGCCTTGCTGTCTTTCCAAACAAATGGACGCTGAAGATCCGGAAGGCCAACCTTGCCGTTCTTTACATCACTGAGCAGATCGCCGACCTTGCTCGGAATATTGTCAAATAATTCTTTTCCCATAAGAGTTTACCTTCCTCTTTTTTTATTTACTCCACAAATAAATCTGGCAGATTATATTTAACGAGCTCTACATCATCACGGACGCCTCTATTGCCACAGGTCTCTATGCTCTTCTTTATCTTCAGTTCTGGATCTGTAGCCGCGATGTACTGCGGATGTTTCAAAATATATATTGCGGATTCTCTCGTAAATCCATGCTTCTCAATGTTTATGGCAGCCCGATTTGTAGATCCGTATTCTACAAACTCGTACCAGTCATTTTCTATCTTATCGACTCCTTTGATCTCCTTATAGGCTCTCGACACTTTCAGGAAATAATTAGAAAGCCGAAACAGGATAACATCGTCAATGACCGACAAAACATCAGATATCACAAAATTCCGATGTTCACGAGAATCGTTGTAATCCATGTATTGCCTGTCTATGTACAGTGCATTCTTAGGAAAGTTCCTTTTATGCTGCAGTGCCTGATTCATAATCTGACTCAGCCCGTAACCCTGTACCCACTGACCAAGGATTACTGCATACCAACTTAACTTTCCATGCTTATGAGAGGTTTTCCCGACATGGCCAAGCGTATCAAACTCATAAACTTCCCATTTGAATATCTTGCAAAGTCTCTCCAGAAAGTCCATAAGCTCGTCTTTATCATATTTTCCATCTGCATCGATTTTCGGAAATTCAAGGCCATTATAAGCTATTGCCTGATATAGTGACTCAGACTGGTCAACTGATACTGTTATGTCGTCATCCTGCTGGAACTCCTGATTAGAAAACAACTCTCTAATTCTGTCCTCATCTCCCGGCTGCATCAAAGTAACGAATTCACGTCTTACCCTGCTGTTACGATCTTTTAAGATGTCATTCAAGAGAATAATGGCAAACTTACGCATCATATCATAAGAGTCAGCACTCTGGTTTGCCGGATACTTTTCCAGCTCGACTGTTCCTGATAAAAGCGTCGAAATGACATGCTTCTTCTGCGGATTGGTCAGTTGTTTCTCCACTGATAATGTTTGATCAGGAATCTTTTCCTTCAGTAGGCTGATATATTTCTCATTGGCTTTTTCATTCGAAGCAATAAGAAATACATTTCCATATAGGCTATAATCGAGCCTTCCCACGCGTCCTATCAGATTCCTGAAATCAACAGCTTTCATGTGCTTTAAGCCGTTTTTGAAATCAGTTATAAACAAATTATCTGCCGGAAGATTAACTCCTTCAACAAGCGTGCTTGTACAGAACAACGCCGTTATGTCGCCGTCTTTAAACAGCTTTTCTATGCGTTGACGAATAGAGGACGGCAAATAACCTATATGGTAAGCAACACCTTTTTTGACAAGTTCCGCAAGGTAATAATCACCATGCACTTCGTTACTAATATCCTTAGAAAGCTCCATAAGCTTTTTATTATCTATCTGATCTATCCTGTTGGCAGCAAAATCTCTTGCTGCCGTAACCGTTTTTCGGGTAGATGGAAAATAAACAATAGACTGAGTTTTGTTTCCTTCGCTGTCACGCTCAAACCGCAATAAAACATCCGTCAGGTCAGCATCAGGGAGTGGTACAAATGTTATCGGTATCAGTTCTTCGGCGTGTTCATCGTATACACTGACCTCATTATCTACTAAGTCTATAAGGAATTTTATCTGTGTAACAGGTGACAAGGACGTCTTCAACTTCTGCTTCTGAAGACTCTCCTCATCAAGTTGACCAATCAAGTTTAGATATATCTCTGGATTCGGCACATTCGGTGACGCAAAAACAATATGTGTATCTGGCGATTCCTCCGAAAGCATCTGGGTAACCTGATAATAGAATGGGCTCCTATTATCATCACTTGACACTTTATGTGCCTCGTCAATAAATAGGTAATCTATATGTAACTCCTTCTCGTTAATCAAAAGATAAAGGAGTCTTTCTGGCGTCATTATCAAAATATAATTTCTTCGTTCGTCCGGGGATTTTGGCTTCACTTGAAGTGCAGCATCTCCGGCAGCAGTAACTATGTGATATCCAAACTTTCTGAGGTTGTCACCAAGATCATCTGTAACTTTGGCTCTGACTTCATTGATGAGTGCTTTCGTTGGTACAATCAGCGCAAAATTCTGCTTCGCTCCACTCAGAATCTGCTGCTTCATAAAAATTCTCATTATGAAGGACTTTCCTGTCGATGTAGGTGCCGAAAAGCTATAGTATCCATCTGTCAGATGGTCATATATTTTTCGTTGCGCACTCATAAAAGCATTGGACGGATCTGCCGGAATGGATAACTTTTCACGCTTATAGCTCGAAAAAATCTTTTCACGAATATCCACTCCATCAAATGAGGATTTCAATATCTTCTTGCCGCGATAATTATTAATCGTGGTCAGTACTGAACCGCCTACATAAGAAACTCTGCTATCATTTGGATATAGCTCAGCCAGCATGGTTATGATCTCTTGAGCCCATTCTTTCTGTGAATCAGATAATTCCGGATGATTAGATTTTGACAGAAGATCCGCAAAAGCAAGCGCATCTGCAAGGGAAAACACACGCATTCTTCCCCTGTCGAGTCCAAAAAGATGAATAGCATAATTAAAGAGGATGTCTTGATAGATTGTCCTTAAATACTGATTTTTATTGAGGTCGGAAAAATATCCGTACCCGAAATTTCTCTCTTCAGGCATGGTCTTCACCTTCTCTCATAATCTTCTGCATAATAGACTTTTTGTCCTCTTCCGCATCATCAAATGGCAAAATATAAACATAGAATGACCTGTTTGTCAGACCAAGGTTTTTAATCTTTTCCTTGATTGCAGGCAGTGCATGACTAATATCAGAAGTCATTTTCTTATTGATAAGTTCACGATATTCATTGCTGCTATACTTTTCAGAATCCAGCCCAAGGGTGTATCCAAGAAAAATTCCATAAGCCATATCACGGTTTACGGTTTTATTTGGATCAGGTGTAATAATATCCTTGAGCTGCAGCGCAACAGGATCGTTTTCCGGCAACTCAAAGATTGTGTTATCCACAATCTGAATCTCCGCAGCTGCATTTTTCTCTATTTGAGCAATACGTTCAAATGCTTCATCAATTGCAATACCAATGTCACCAACGACACTGGACGCGCCGAAAACCATCTCATACGACAAAACATCCCCATCTCCACCGAGCGAGAGCAGATGCATTCCATCAGTTACGCTCTTATCGGATTTTGCCGTTATATTCAATTCAACCTTACTGTAGATCTTCGGCGCACCAAGCACAGACTCCAGAAAGGCATAAAGTAAAATTTCTCCCACTTCATTTCCTGTCCCTTTTTCGTCAGCAGAGCCGTTCTTATGCATAATATCAAGTGCTTCAACGCCAACGCTAAATTCATTTCCATCAAGCACAAACTGCTCTATCTGTGAGCGCGAGAAAACATACTGGCCAATATTCCATCCAAGGAACTGTTGCAGTTTGGCCTTGGAGAATCTGTTACTTATAACCTCTTTCAGCTTAAAGAGCTTCAACTGTTCGTTAGCATGCTGACCAAGGCTCTCCGAATGGGGAACCTCGACAAATATTTCATTAAACCTTTTGTCGTTGATTGACTTGTTCAGCATACGCTCACTCCTCCAAGCAGATAGTTTTTATTCGTCTTTCTTTCCGTATGGAACGGTATCCTCTGCGACCATAGATGTAGGCATTTCGTAATTGTGAATGTTATAGTGATACGGTGTGTTCGTTTCTCTTACCACAGTAGACTCATCACCATCAGGACTATATTTTTTGAAATTTTCAGCCTGTTCCATAACCTTTTCAAACACTTCTTCGTCCCACTCAGGCGGATATCCGTTCTTATATAGAAGTACAGTCAAATCCATATTCAGCTGGTTCTTTATATCTTCGCGAGTCGACCAATCAGCATATTGGGACTTATCATCCACAAGCTCTTTGATTTTCTTTGCAAGAACAATACATTTCTCATCAGCATATGGGAATCCATGATCATCACGTACTTTCACAAGAATGTCATAGAAAGCCTTTTCCTCATATGTGATACCCATTTTTTCAAAAGACTCTCTATCAGCATTCAAGTCATTCATGATCTTAATTAGCTGATCAGACAGATCGTTAACGAAATCAGCAACGACTTCACTCGTAAACACAAGCTTATCTCTGCTGTTGTAAGCATCGACCACCTGACGAAGACGCTCATCGAACTCAATCGCTTTTACCTTGTTGGTCTTTCCATAAGCAGAAATTGCCTTTTTCAACAATTTGAGTAACGCATTGAACTTTGTAATCGGGAGTTTTACTGTTTCCAGCTCTTTTAGGAAATCATCACTGAATAAATCTACGGATTTATGTTCATCGACAATATTCTCAATTCCGGTGCAGGTAATAGCCTCTCGTACCATATCCTCAACAACACGGTTCATGATTTCCGCGTCCGGCGCATCTCCCTTGGTCTGCTTGTAAATTATGGAGCGAATAGCCAAATAGAACTGAGCCTTTGAAGTTTCCTCATCGGATAGCTCCCCAGATGGAAAACAAATCACATAGGCTCCCTTCAAACGTCGAGAGAGACCCATAAAGCGAGTCTGAGTATCCTTTTTTATCTGTACAAACTCTGCCGCATCATTTAAACAATTCAGTCTTTCAAGAGGAGTTCCAGAATAAAATCTTCTGGCATCAAATCCACTCATCACCTCATCAATCAATGACAGATGATTTCGGAAAATTGAAAGAGAAATATTAAGCTCATCTATAGGGCTTTCCTGTGGGCTGCCATATTTTTTGACAGCCTCCAGCATGTCGTTTTTAATTCCGATGTAATCGACTACCAGTCCCTTATCCTTACCATCAAAAACACGATTCACGCGGGAGATAGTCTGAATGAGTGTATGCTTTTGAAGCGGCTTATCAATATACATCACCGCAAGTGACGGAACATCAAAGCCGGTGATCCACATGTCCACAACAACAGCAATCTTGAAATTGGAATCCGTATTTTTGAACTGCTTATCAAGCATCTTCCGATACTCTTTGGATCCACAGAGGTCATACAGCTCTTTTTCGTCATTCTGTCCCTGCGTCGCCACAAGATTTATTTTCGGAAGGGACTCCAGTTTATCCAACTGCTCCTGAGATAATTCGTCTTCATGCTCAGCTTTTCTCTTGACTGTCCAATCAGGACGCAATGCCTCGATTGCCTTTAATACTCGAAAGGCGATCTTCCTGTCTGCACACACAATCATTGCCTTCTGCACAATCTCCGGCTTTTCAGCGCAAAGCGATTCATAGTGGCTCACAATGTCTGCAGCCAGCTTTTTAATTCTATCCGGATGGCCAAGGATAGCGTTCATTTTACTCATGGCACGCTTGCTCTCTTCGATCTGCTCCTCGGTCGATCCTTCCTGAGCACACTGTTCATAGTATTTTTCTATTTCCTTTGCCTGTTCATCCGAAAGGATAACGCGGGCAAGACGTGGCTCATACGCAATCCTGACAGTGATACCATCATCACTCGATTCTTTCATGGTATAGCTGTCAACAACATCTCCAAAAACGGCTATTGTTTCATCAATCGGTGTTCCGGTGAAGCCGCAGTATGTTGCATTCGGAAAACTGGTACGCAGATAGTGTCCAAATCCGTATGTCGTAAAGACGCCCTTATCTGTCTTTTTTAATTTGGCACCTACTCCGGTCTGTGTGCGATGTGCCTCGTCAGAAATGCATATAATATTGCTTCGATCTGAAAGCAAGCCTGTGCTCTCACAGAATTTTTGAATCGTGGTAATGTAGATACCGCCGCTTGGACGGTCATTCAAAGTATCATGAAGATCCTGACGGCTTTCGATGCTTCGCACATCTTCTTCATGTAGATATTTCTTAGCTGTTACAAATAACTCCGATGTCTGAGTATCCAGATCTTCACGGTCAGCAATTATAATGATCGTGGGATTATGGAAAGCCTCATGATCTCTGAGTGCAATAAGTCTGGACAGAAACAGCATGGTGTACGTTTTACCGCATCCAGTCGCTCCAAAGTACGTACCACCCTTACCGTCTCCTTCAGGTCGCATATGCTCCTTAATATTTGCAAGCATCTTATTTGCGCCAAAATACTGAGGATAACGGCAAACAATAGCTTCATCCTTCTTACTGTCATCAGGATAGAACACGAAATCACGCAATATCTGAAGAACGCGTTCTTTTGCAAAAGCTCCCTCTATCATCGTATACAAAGAGCTTATGCCATTTGAAACCTTGTCCTGATCATTCGCTTTATTCCAAGCATAGTAGTATTCATAAGGTGTGAAGATACTGCCCATCCGATTATTAGCGCCGTCGCTTATAATCGACAAGAAACAATACTTCATTAGCTTAGGAATATCCCTGCAATATCGAATCGTGATCTGCTCCCATGCATCGTGAATCGTAGTATCTTCTTCAATGGCAGATTTAAACTCCAAAATAGTCACCGGTATTCCGTTAATAAAGACAAGAAGATCCGGCCTACGTAGACGCTTATCCTGAACAGAGTACTGGTTGATTACTTTGAAAATGTTGTTCTCCGGATGATCAAAATCAATATAATCCACATGCAGTGCAACTTGGGTGATATCATCACGACCAAGGTCGAATCCTTCTGTGACAAGCCTGAAGGATTCACGGTTTCCACTATACAGAGGCGTAGAGTTGATAAGGCGCAATTTATTAATGATCTTTTGAATTTCGACATCACTAAGATCATTGTTGTAACGCGATACAAGATACGAGCGCATATCATCCGTCAGAAGGATATCCTCGTATCTCCTGTGAATGCTCTCGCCGGGAACATAGTTATAGCCCTGCTGCTCGAACAGTTCTATAATCGCCTGTTCAAGCTCACTCTCTGTAAATTTTCCTTTTTCAAAAATATAATCCATCCGGGACGCCTCCTCCCATTTAGTTCTCCTCGCTGTACTCCTCGATAAGATATGTATCAAGTGCCGCTGCCAAATTCACAGCGAGATTGGCAAGCGGTCTCGTAAGGCCTTCACTATTCATGCCCGCCCCATGAGCTGCAGAATTATTACGGATGAACGGCAAGGACATCAGAACCTTTTCTCTGAAACCATTTCCATTCATAGCCGCAGGAAGTGTAATATGGCTATCGCTCAATATCTTTTGCGTAAGGGCATCTGCATTGCCTCTATCAGACCCACAAATAATTTTCATGACGCTCTCATAGCTTTTTCCCGCATTCGTGATAGCCTCAGCATAGTTATCTTTTTCAAGAAACTCTACGGCCTTTATCAGTTCGTCATATGCAGACTGAAAAACCGGTGCCGAGTCTGTAAGCTCATGTAGTTGCTCCAGCGCTTTTCTCTTTAAGTCCTGTTCAAACTGCTTTGCATCTATCTTTATCATCATGCCATCAGCGATGATCCACGGGATGTCGTTTTCTCTGAGAACTGCGTTAACCGCTATTCTGAACGGCTCCTTTTCGCCATCTGATAAAGCTTCATAATGAAGTTCAATCAGATCAAAAAGAAACGGCGTAAACATAGATGCCAACACCACAGTGCTATCACCCATAGGATTAAAGTCAACTGCGGCAAGGTTGGCAACCGGATACCCTACCAGTTCATTTAATTTATTTGCGGCAATCTCAAGTGCATCCGTCGTCTCTTCATAGTTGTCATACCTGTTCGGATGATATCTTTGTGGTTCCCTGAAGGCTTCCAGTGATTTAACAACTTTTTGCTTTACCGTAAAGTCTATATCACCGCAAATCTCATCCTTGGACTCGCCATTACCGAATGCGATCAGGTCTTTATAGCGCTGAGAGAATATCATAGGGCAGCCACCTCTTTCTCAGACTCATCGCGGGAGCCTTTTATAAGCACTGGGCATAAATCCTTAATTTGTTTTTTCAGTCTATCGTTAATCGCCTTCCTTATCTTGTACGCCTTGTACATACTTGCAATCGATCTTTGAACTTCTATATCAGGAACTGGAATTTCCAAATCCCCTAATGCATCAATGTCAAAGAATAGAGTTGCGCTGCCAAATGAGCTAAATAAAACCTTTCGTGCAAAGCTTTCTCTTTGTAACAACATATATAAATAATACGGTTCCAGCTCATCTTTCTTGGTTACATAAAATGACTCATATGCGGGTGTCACAAGAAGATCATCGCCTTCATTAAAAGCAATACTCAGCTTTTTAATGGTGCTGTTGACTCTGGAATTGTAAACAAAACATCCATTTCTAATGATTTTAAAAGTAGAAATATCGCCTTGAAAAAACCGCATCGGTTCTATAAATTCTCCGTCATTATTAAAGCCCTTAACATCGGACTCATCAAAATGCTCATCTTGATTTTTCTCCATGTTCCTATCAATATAGTTTGCGATTGGTTTATAATCACAGTTTTCTAAATTATCGATATATGCATCGCAAGCGAGCTTCAAATCCTCCAACCCAGCCTCATACGCTTTTTGATTTGAGAGCATGGCGAGGTACACATCTACGTACTTTTTTTGAACAGCGATTGTTGGAAGATAAATCTCTGTATCACACATATCTTCCCACGAAAAGGTCTCTCTCGCAGATCCCCAAGAATTAAAACGCGAGTACCGGTCAAACTCTTGGCGATTAAAGAACATAAACAGATATTCCGAAAGCAGCAAATCTTTCCGCTTAATGTCAAAAACGATATATGAAGATGAAACAATATATGTATTTTCAGTATCGTTGTGTGCTATTGTTATTTTCTCTCCATTTCGAGATGTAACAGTAACATATGCAAAATAATCAGGTTTCACCAAAATATATGGTTTCAGGGAAACCCCCGACATATCTGCTTTTGTGTCTATAAAGATTTTTTGAATAGAAATTCCCTTTACGTCATCAATAGTAAACCTATTATCGGAATTTCTTTCATCGCAAAGGCGGATTAAATCACCCAGTTTATATTTAATCAATCCCATATCCAATCCCCCTAAACGCCTCTTCAAGCATTGCTTGCGATTTTTTTTCTTGAACCATCACGTCTTTCATTTCAGATTGAATTCTCTGGATCTCATCAGTAAAAACGATATCTAAATCGTGATCAATAAACTTTATATATTTACTCGGAGTAAGGGTATAATCCTTGCTTCTAAAATCTTTAATTGTAGCCGATTTGCAGTATTCCGGAATATCAGAATATTTACTGGTATCAACATCTTGCCAATTGCAATAAAGTTCTTTGACTTTAGCAATCTGTTCGTCGCTCAGAACTGTTTTCTTTTTCTTTTTTCCCTTATCAATTACGATTTCTTCTATGTTCTCATTCCATGTGCGAAGATCAACAAACAGAACTTCGTTTGTTCGGTCACGCAGTTGTCTACCATGCCACTCTCCAGCCTTCTTGTTCATATTAACAATCCAGAGTGTGACAGATATATCTGTTGTATAAAACATATCGCGGGGCAGAACGATAATTGCTTCTACCTTGTCATTCTCAATTAAACGCTTACGATTCTCGTACTCATCAGGATCATTCAGCGCTCCGTTTGCAAGCAGAAACCCAGCTATACCGTGAGACACGTCTAATTTGGAGATCATATGAAGTACCCAAGCGTAGTTTGCATTTGCTACGCGAGGAACAGTATATCCGTGCCAACGATAATCATCCGTCAGTTCGTCCTCAGCTCTCCATCCTTTAAGATTAAAAGGAGGATTGGCCATAACAAAGTCAACCTTCTTGTCCTTATGAAGGTCTTCGGTAAATGTAGAGGCGTTCTTTTCACCAAGGTTATGAGCAATGCCACGAATAGCAAGATTCATCTTGCAAAGACGCCATGTATCCGGATTGCTTTCCTGACCGATAATAGATACTTTCTTTCTGCTGCCATGATGCCTATCAACAAATTTTAGAGACTGCACGAACATGCCTCCAGAGCCACAACAAGGATCATATACTGTTCCACTATATGGTTCGATCATCTCCGCAATCAGTTTTACAACACAAGCTGGCGTGTAGAACTCACCATCTTCCTTTGTACCGGAAGCAGCATAAACCTGAAGGAAGTATTCATAGACACGACCGATTAGATCTTCCTCTTGGAATCGCTTCTCGTCGATTTTGTTTACCTCGTCAATCAAGCTCTTCAGCTTGGATTTGTCAGCGCCAAGAGTGGCATACAAGTTTTTAGAGACAGCGCCCTTTAAAGCTGGATTGCTATCTTCAATATCAGCCATTGCCTGATCGATGATAACTGCGATGTCATCAGAAGAAGCATGTTTTACGATATATGACCAGCGTGCTGTCTCCTTCAGGAAGAATACATTTTCAGCATTATATGAGGAGACCTTGTTCTGCAGAATTTCCACCAACTTCGGATCATCATCTTTGTGCTCTTCCGCAATCTGAGCACGGCGCTTTTCGAATTTATCTCCTGCAAATTTAAGGAATACCAGTCCAATGACCGCATCTCTGTTCTTTTCCGTACTACCAACACCACGTAACGCAACGCGGCAATTCCATAAAACTGTTTCAAGAGAAACCTGTGTATCTTTAGCTTTTGCAGCTCTTGCCATAATAAAATCCTCGCTTTCAGCCTCTATTACCGATAGAGGTACATTTTAATCTTAGTCTTTTGCCTGTCCATTAATATGGACTCATTACTTTATTCTGCTTTTTCTGTTTCTTTCTTTTCAGCATCGTCTGATGCTCCACCTGATCGAATCCAGTCGTCAACCTCGGATAATTTGAATTTCCACATCCTACCGACTTTGTAAGCGGGCATGTCTCTTTTGGAAATCCACTGAAGAATAGTTTCTCTGCCAACGCCTAAATATTCCTGTACGTCTTTAAGGTTTGTCCATTTTTCAATATTTTCTGCCACGTTCTACACCTCCGTTGTTTCCTTTGGTACAAAATCGATCTTTACCCTAATATCAAATATGCTTTTATGATTTGGAAAGCAATTCTTACCATCCTCATCTTGCATTTCAAAATGACAATCAAATTTGCCTTCCTTGCCGCGTGTCTGCATGACCACGGCAATTTTTTTATTTGTTCCGGGCTCAACCTTCGGAATTTCTATTTCTGTTTCTTCAGCAAGTGGCCCGACTTTATATGTCTTAATAAAAACCAGTTTCCGATGTTCCCATGTAACAAGTCCGGTGTTCCGCAATTCCCAAGTATGGCGAAATGACTCGTTTGTCTGCTTTTGATAACCCTGTTCTCCGCCATACACCGCGATGCTATCTCCTTGATACAACGGTTTGAACTTTTGCAAGTCCTCAGCAGGTTTTTCATCAAGAATTCGCTTGTACTCAGCAGAAACTATATCTTCTACATCAGCATCCGGGCTTTCTATGATCAGCTGGTATTGTCTTGCAATCGCTCCTGACAGTGCCTTTTTATCTGAATCAACTGTATCCGGTATCCCATAAGCGTTCATCGCTTCACTAATACGAGTCTCATCTATATGCTCTTCAAGAAATTTAGCTATTCCATCGGTATCAACCGGTGATGGGAATGTCTTCTTGAGTTTATCTGTCAACGGTTTGGGCTTCTGCCCGCTAATCAATTTCTTCTCATATTCGTGGCTGTCATATGGAGAGTCGGAAAAATGATTGCTTCCGCCCGCCCGAAAGAGTTTAGCCACAAAGATTCCCTGATTCTGAATTCCTTTGCAGTAGGGATAAATCCTTGTGCCGCATTGCGCAAAATTCATCTACTATCCTCAGCTTTCAAAAAAGTCCCTTCATTAGTCCCATTAGTCCCTTTGCAGCCTAATGTAAGTCCCTTCTGCAGAGCTTATCCTATATACAGATAGGCAAGCAGCAGCATGAAACAGACATAAGCCAACTTTAACTAATTAATTATACATGATAATCCGGCAAATATCAATAGTAACCAGACGCTAACTCACACAAACTCACTTAAACTGACACTTGCTTATCCTCGTCATTGAAGCTGGTTCTCCGATCAAGAGCCGTTCGCAGTAGATATGACGGAAACAACCAAATAAGAATAACCAGCGGCGCGAACTTGCTGGCCAATCGAAACGGAGCTTGTAGCTCTATTCCGATAGGCCTTTTGCGCCTTTTTCAGGACATGTGCTGGCTCCGTTTCAGAAAAACAACGGAGGCAAAACATGTCAAAAGAAGAAAAAACTTACTTTATTTACGTTCGCAGCACCGGCGAAAAGGTACCGGTCAACAAGGAACAGCACGACTCTTTCTATAAGGAAGCCGACCGTATTCGCCACAAAGAGCAGGATC
>OKSX01001189.1_pt1 | contig 13735 bp, 8 predicted proteins | sample 1606391 | NCBI WGS metagenome assembly OKSX01 (sample SAMEA3879578, study PRJEB24766) | human gut metagenome | biome: human-associated habitat; feature: feces | place: USA | collected 1985/1987
TTTTGCTCCGCAAAACAAGGAGGATTGGTTATGAAAACCAGAAAAACATTTTTTCACAGAGCTGTTTGCATGTTTTTGACAGCAGTTATGGCAGTTACGTTATTTACAGTGGCAGCTCCGACAGAAGCACAGGCAGCCGGACTTTCTTTTAAAGGGAATGGAAAGTCTACAGTTACAATTAAAGATACACAGTGTTATAGCGGACGGAATTTGAAGGTAAATTATATCAAATTCAAACCATCCGTGACTGGTACGGTAACTTTAAAGTTTGACTGCAGTTCTTCTTATTACAATAATTCCAAGGGGTATGTTACATTTTGCAATAAAAATAAAAAGACGATCGGTCAGAAAAATGAAATCTGGAGAAATGATTATGCCGGCAAGATTTACAATACCACAACGTATGGTGTAAAGAAGAATACTACATATTATTTTGCAGTGCAGTGTAATGCAGGTACAAAAATCACAGCTACTGTAAAAGCTATTAAAGATTCATCTGCAAGTTCAAAATCAAAAGCAAAAACACTTTCAAAAGGAAAGAAAGTGACAGGTGTTATTGCATACGGTGACAGTAAGGCAGACTGGTATAAAATCAAACTGACTAAGAGTGCTAAATTGAATCTGTATTATCTCGCAAACACAAATGGAACAAATGAAAAAAATGGTTTTAAGATAACTTTCTATAATAAAGATGGAAAAGTATTTTCTGGTAAAAACAATGGAAAAAAAGTTTCTGCTATTTCAAAAGTTACCAGATTATATCCGGAAGATGGATGGTATATCAGTTTGGCAAATGGTGGAACAAAATTTGATCTGCCGTCTGGTACATACTACATCAAGGTAGAGCGTATGAGCAAAGCGTCATCTGGTTCTTATACATTAAAATGGACCACATTTTAGGAAAAATTAAAAACAGCACTGCCAGATCTTATTCTGGTCAGTGCTATTTTTTTAGTTATCGTTCTCATCGTCAGAAGACATATTATATACCTGACGTTTTCTTGCCATCTCATCATTTTCAAGATACTCATCGTAAGTAGAAACTTTATCGATGAATGTTCCGTCCGGCAGGAACTCGATGATCCTGTTTGCAGTTGTCTGCACGACCTGATGGTCACGGGAAGCAAAAAGCACAACACCCGGGAATTTGATCAGTCCGTTGTTTAATGCGGTGATAGATTCCATATCCAGATGGTCAGTCGGCTCATCTAAGATAAGGACGTTCGTAGCCATGATCATCATGCGGGAGAGCAGTACACGCACCTTCTCACCACCGGAGAGAACACGCATTTTTTTCGTTCCGTCTTCTCCTGCGAAAAGCATACGGCCAAGGAATCCACGTACATAAGTTGCATCTTTGATTTCGGAGTATTGTGTCAGCCAGTCAACGATCAGAAGATCGGTATCAAAGATCTCTGTGTTATCTTTCGGGAAATAGGACTGGCTTGTGGTAACACCCCATTTGTAAGAACCGGAATCCGGCTCCATTTCACCGGTCAGGATCTTAAAGAGTGTTGTTTTTGCAAGCTCGTTGCCGCCGACAAAGGCGATCTTATCATCGTGTCCAACGATAAAAGATACATTATCAAGAACTTTAACACCATCGATGGTTTTTGTGATGCCTTCTACCGACAAAACCTCATTACCGATTTCACGGCTCGGACGGAAATCGATGTATGGATATTTACGGCTGGAAGGACGGATCTCATCTAACTGGATCTTCTCTAAAGCACGTTTTCTGGAAGTAGCCTGTTTGGATTTGGAAGCGTTTGCAGAGAAACGGGAGATAAAGTCCTGTAACTCTTTGATTTTTTCTTCTTTCTTCTTGTTGGCTTCTTTCATCTGTTTTACAAGAAGCTGGCTGGACTCATACCAGAAATCGTAGTTACCTGCATACAGCTGGATCTTGCCGTAATCAATATCTGCAATATTGGTGCAGACTTTGTTTAAGAAATAACGGTCATGGGATACCACGATGACTGTATTTTCAAAGTTGATCAAAAACTCCTCTAACCAGTTGATCGCATCGAGATCTAAGTGGTTGGTCGGCTCATCTAAAAGAAGGATGTCCGGATTACCGAACAATGCCTGTGCGAGTAAGACCTTGACTTTTAAAGGACCAGGCATATCGCCCATCTGTGTATAATGTTCTTCGGTCGGAATACCAAGACCGTTGAGAAGTGTTGCAGCGTCAGATTCTGCATTCCATCCGTCCATATCGGCAAACTCTGCTTCAAGTTCACTCGCACGGATACCATCCTCATCCGTAAAGTCTTCTTTCATGTAAATGGCGTCTTTTTCTTTCATGATGTCATAGAGGCGTTTGTTCCCCATGATGACAGTATCGAGAACCGTATATTCATCATATTTGAAGTGATCCTGCTGCAGGAAAGAAAGACGCTGGCCGGGTGTGATCGTAACGTCACCTCCGGTTGGTTCTAACTGACCGGATAAAATTTTTAAAAAGGTGGACTTTCCGGCACCGTTTGCACCGATAAGACCGTAACAGTTTCCCTCAGTAAACTTAATATTGACGTCCTCGAACAGGGCTTTTTTGCCGATCCGAAGCGTAACGTTATTTGCACTGATCATAGTTGTTATTCTCCTGATTTGTTAATATTGATTGTGCGGATGCTGTTGCAAACCGCCATTATACCGTAATTGCACCAATTCGTATCATACTAGAAAAGTGGGGAGATTGCAACCGAAACTTCCTATTTTTATGGGAAAACACCAAGTTTTGGAAATTACATGGATTTTGGAAGAAGGATGATATATAATGAACGCAAGAGAGTCAACATGCCTGCATGATTGACGAACGGTGAATGGGATCATGTGCTGGTTCTGCGCATGATATAATGAACGCAAGAGAGTCAACATGCTTGAAAACAGGTTTTTACATACGCGAATGGAGAAAAAATGGAGAAGGAAAATAGAAAGGGACTGATCTATGAGTTTCCGATGGGGGTTGCAGTATTAAAAGGTGGACATTCATTGCAGATCGATATCGCAAATGCGGAGTTTATGAAGGCGATAGGACATGGGGAACAGGCGGAACCGGACAGGAACCGTGACTTTTACGACTGTGTTTATCTGCAGGATGCAGGTGCCTTTGAAGACATGATTGAAAAATGCCGGGAACAGAAAAGGGCGGAAGAGATCGAGGTAAGAATTATTTCAGGGCAGGGGCAGATCTGCTGGGTAAAATTCTGGTGCAGTATCTATTATTATAAGGATGCCGTGCCGTATTACCTTTTGATCTGTAAGAATACCAATGACAGGAAAGAACTGGAAGATGAGCTGCTTTTATTAAATGAACAGTATTCCATGTTAGAGGAAGTGACGGATGATGTACCTTTTGAGTACGATGTGAAAGGAAAAAGATTCCGGATTCCGCACAAATACCATATCAATGGACGTCTGCAAAAAGATGATCAGGATTATATGGAAATTGAAAAGTGGCTTGTTTTTATCCATAAAGATGAACAGACGTTATACCGGGAAGTGATTCAGAATGCATCCGAAAGGGAGATGTCAGGTTCATTTGACTACCGGATGAATACAGCCCTTGGAGGAGGAATACCACAATATTGCTGGTACCGGACTGTTTACCGGAGTATTCGTGGTACAAACGGAAAAATTTTAAAGATTATTGGAAGAAGTTATGATATCAGCTCAGACAGAAAGATACAGGAGCAGCTTTCCGAAGAGATGCGCAGAGATCCGCTGACGCATCTTTACAACAAAGTTGCGACCGGTGAGGAAGCGGAGAGAATACTGAAGGAGTATCCGGAAGGAACACATGTATTGTTTCTGATCGATATCGATAATTTTAAAAGTATTAACGATACGTTCGGACATACAGTGGGGGATACGGTGATTTCAGATATTGCATCGGCTTTGGAAGAACAGTTTCCGGATCATAAACTGGTGGGAAGAGTCGGCGGGGATGAATTTCTGGTACTGATGGATAATACGACTTTAAAACAGGCGGAACAAAAGGCAAAAGAACTCTGCAGACATGGAGAAAAGAAACTGGTCGGGGATGATGCGGTCATACATGTGACGATGAGTGTGGGACTTGCGGTGTCCGGGCAGGATGGAAATTGTTATACAGAGCTGTTCGATCAGGCAGACCGTGCAATGTACGCAATCAAGCGGAGTGGAAAAAGCAATTATGCATTTGCGGGGAAAAATAAGACGGTTCATACGAAACGCAATATTGATACCTGTGGGAAAGATGTAGATTATGAAAAAAAGCAGGGGATGGACAAAGAATTTTTAAATACGGCATTTCTGCTTTTATCTCATGCGAGAGATATGAATGGTTCCCTGAATGTGCTGCTTGAAAGAATCGGCAGGCGGTATCATCTGGATATGGTGGCAGTTTTTGAATATGATGAAAAAATTCCGCAGATGACGCTGACCAATTACTGGAGTACATTTGGACAGATTTATGAAAAAAATGTTATAAAGCCGATTCGTACCGAAGTTGTGGAAGCGGGCAGCGGAGATTTTGTCATACTGAATGATACGGATGAAACACACTATAAAAGATTGTCGTTTGAAAACTGGAATACAGGAGAAAACCGTATCACGCAGATTGCAGTAGCAAAATTTGAATATTCCGGCAGCAAGACAGGAGGATTGTATTTTGGTGTGCAAAACAGACAGAATTATTTTGAGAGTGCGGACAGAACAACGTTTTGTGAACTTGCCAGAGTAACATCCGTTTTTGTATCACTGCGCAATAAGTTAAGGGATGATCAGAAAGAAATCCGTCATCTGCAGGATCGTGACCAGCTTACCGGACTGTACAATTTAGAGGCGTTTAAATATAGACTGAAAAATATTTTAGCAGAAGCAAAACAGGGGCAGGAACACTATGCTCTCGTCCATATAGATATTGATAAGTTTTCATATGTAAATGAAAACTACGGACAACAGACCGGAGATGCCATCTTAAAAGATTTTGCTGGGGGTATACAGACAAATGAAAGAGTGCTTTTGGCATGCCGGATGTATTCTGACTATTTTATCCTCCTTTTAAAAGGAAAAGATCAGAGTGAAATAGAAAAACTCGTTGCATGGAGCACAGAACATTACGAGGAAAAATTAAAAAAACGCTATCCTTCCGGAACACTGAGACTTTCGGTTGGAATTTGTCATATTGAAAATCTGAATGAAAAATTTGATACGATATTGGAGAGCGCTAACATGGCGCGTAAACTGGTAAAAGAACAGGGTGGCTCCGGAATCTGTGTATATAAGGAAGAAATGCGCGCGAAACGTGATGATGCGATCCAGATTACAGGACGTTTTTATGGTGCCATGCAGCAAGGGGAACTTGAAGTTTATCTGCAGCCGAAATTTAATCTGGAAGAACGTAAGATATATGGGGCAGAAGCATTAGCAAGATGGCGTACAAAGACCGGTGAGATGATCATGCCGGGAAGATTTGTACCTCCGCTTGAGAACATCGGATATGTGGTGGATCTTGATTTTTACATTTATGAGCAGCTTCTGCGTGCGATGAAAAGATGGAAAAAGGCAGGAAAAGAACTGTTTACGATATCTACCAATTTTTCGAGACGCAACTTTGAAAGCGGTGGAAAAAATTTTGCCGGACGCTTAAAACGCATGGCGGATCATTATGGAATCGATCCGAAGTATATTGAGGTGGAAGTTACGGAGAGCGTTGTGGTAGAAAATGTAGATGAGTTAAAAAGGGTGCTTTCAGAACTTGAAAAATTCGGTTTCCGCATTGCGATCGATGATTTTGGAACAGGATACTCCTCGCTTGGCGTGCTGCTTGAGATACCGGCGGATGTGGTGAAAATCGATAAAAGTTTTACCGACCGCATTAATTTAAAAGAACAGCGGAATTTTGTTTCACAGATGGGAAACTTTATCCACTCTGCAAAAGAAGAAGTGATATTTGAAGGGATTGAAACGGAAGAGCAGCTTCAGTTTTTGCGTGGCTGTGGATTTTTGTACGGACAGGGATATTTATTTGACAGACCGATTCCACTGGAAGAATTTGAAAGAAAATATATGTGAGATTGCACTTGTTTTTGTACAGTCAAAGACCTTTTCTTTTGGTGAATTCTATGCTAAAATATGACTCAAGTCGATAAATTGTATCATTTTGTGCTTTTCACACAGGAGTATGGGGTGATGCAGTATCACATTTATTTTTTCAAAAATAAGGAGGAATAAGTAATGTCCAGAGCAAAACAGTCAATGGACGGTAATACAGCCGCAGCTCATGTAGCTTATGCGTTTACTGATGTTGCAGCTATTTACCCAATTACACCATCCAGCCCGATGGCAGATACCGTAGATCAGTGGTCTGCAGCAGGACAGGAGAACATTTTTGGTAATCAGGTAAAAGTCGTAGAGATGGAGTCTGAGGCAGGTGCTGCAGGTGCCGTTCACGGTTCTCTTGCTGCAGGTGCTTTAACAACTACATTTACAGCTTCACAGGGTCTTTTATTAATGATCCCGAATATGTACAAAATCGCAGGTGAGCAGCTTCCATGTGTATTCGATGTATCTGCACGTACAGTTGCTACACAGTCTTTAAATATTTTTGGTGATCACAGTGACGTATATGCCTGCCGTCAGACAGGTTTCGCTATGTTATGTGAGACCAACCCACAGGAAGTTATGGACTTAAGCCCGGTTGCACATCTTGCAACAATCGAAGGAAAAGTTCCATTCATCAACTTCTTCGATGGTTTCCGTACATCCCACGAGATCCAGAAGATCGAGAAATGGGATTACGCTGACTTAAAAGAAATGTGCAACATGGACGCAGTTGAAGCATTCCGTGCACATGCATTAAATCCGGAGCATCCGGCTATGCGTGGTTCTCATGAGAACGGAGACGTTTTCTTCCAGCATCGTGAGGCTTGTAACACAGCTTACAACGAGTTACCGGCAATCGTTGAAAAATACATGGCTAAGATCAACGAGAAATTAGGAACAAACTACGATTTATTCAACTACTACGGAGCAGAAGATGCTGACCGTGTTATCGTAGCTATGGGTTCTGTTAATGATGTAGCTGAAGAGGTAATTGATTACTTAACAGCTAAGGGCGAGAAAGTCGGTCTTATCAAAGTTCGTTTATATCGTCCATGGGTATCTGAGGCATTCTTAAAAGTTCTTCCTAAGACAGCTAAGAAAGTTGCTGTTCTTGACAGAACAAAAGAGCCAGGTGCACTCGGTGATCCGTTATACTTAGACGTAGCAACCACACTTCGTGAGGCAGGTCTTGATACAATCGTATTAACAGGCGGCCGTTACGGATTAGGTTCTAAAGATACACCACCTTCAAGCTTATTCGCAGTATACAAAGAGTTAGAGAAAGATGCTCCAAAGAGCAGATTTACTATCGGTATCGTTGATGATGTTACAAACTTAAGCTTACCGGAAGTAAAACCGGCTCCAATCACTGCAGCAGAAGGTACAGTTGAGTGTAAATTCTGGGGTCTCGGCGGAGATGGTACTGTAGGTGCTAACAAGAACTCTACCAAGATCATCGGTGACCACACAGATAAATACATCCAGGCATACTTCCAGTATGACTCCAAGAAAACTGGTGGTATCACAATTTCTCACTTAAGATTTGGTGACAAGCCAATCAGAAGCCCGTATTACATCAATCAGGCTGACTTCGTAGCATGCCACAACCCATCTTATGTAACAAAAGGATTCAAGATGGTACAGGATGTAAAACCAGGCGGAGTATTCATGATCAACTGCCAGTGGTCAGATGAAGAATTAGAGCATCATTTAAATGCTGCTGCTAAGAAATACATCGCTGACAACAACATTCAGTTATACACCATCAACGCTATCGATAAAGCTATCGAGATCGGTATGGGTAAACGTACAAACACAATCTTACAGTCCGCATTCTTCAAATTAGCAAACGTAATGCCAATCGAAGAGGCTGTAGATTTCATGAAACAGGCTGCTAAGAAATCCTATGGTAAGAAGGGTGATGCAGTCGTAGAGATGAACTACAAAGCAATCGACGCTGGTGTTGATGCAGTTCATAAAGTAGAGGTTCCGGCTTCCTGGTCTAACCCGGCAGCAGATCCGGCTCCTAAGAAATTAACAGGTCGTCCAGAGACAGTTAAGATGGTAGAAGATTTAATGAACCCGATCTCCTTAATGGATGGTGATTCATTACCAGTTTCTGCATTCATGGGCAACCCTGATGGACAGTTCGAGCATGGTGCAGCAGCATACGAGAAACGTGGTACAGCTGTAACAGTTCCTACATGGAATGCAGAGAAATGTATCCAGTGTAACCAGTGTGCATTTGTATGTTCTCATGCAACAATCCGTCCGTTCATGTTAAGTGAGGATGAAGTAAAAGCAGCTCCTTCCAATATCAAAGTTGCTGATACAAAACCAAAGGCAAGCGAGTACAAATACACAATGAGCGTATCTCCATTAGACTGTATGGGATGCGGCGAGTGTATCACAGTATGTCCGGTTGGTGCTATCGAGATGGTTCCACAGGAATCTCAGGCAGACGAGCAGCCAGTATTCGATTACTTAGTTGCTAACGTAAGCAAGAAACCTGGTATGCCAGCAGACAACACTGTAAAAGGTTCTCAGTTCAACCAGCCATTACTTGAGTTCTCAGGTTCTTGTGCAGGATGTGCAGAGACATCATACGCTCGTTTAATTACTCAGTTATTTGGTGAGCATATGTACATCTCCAACGCAACAGGATGTTCCTCTATCTGGGGTGGTCCGGCTGCTACATCACCATATACAGTAAACAAAGACAGCAAAAAAGGACCGGCCTGGGCTAACTCCTTATTCGAGGATAACGCTGAGCATGGTTTAGGTATGCAGATCGGTCAGGAAGTATTACGTGATCAGGCTATCGCAAGCGCTGAGAAATGTGCTGCTTCTGACAAAGCAAGCGCTGAGTTAAAGGCTGCATTTGATAAATTCGTTGAGACAAAGAACGATACAAAAGCAAATACACCTGCAACAGAAGCTCTTGTAGCAGAGTTAGAAAAAGCTGCAGCAGCTGGATGCCCAGATGCTAAGGCAGCACTTGATAAGAAAGATTACCTCGCTAAGAAGTCCGTATGGATCTTCGGTGGTGATGGATGGGCATATGATATCGGATTCGGTGGATTAGACCATGTTCTTGCTTCCGGACATAATGTAAACGTTATGGTATTCGATACTGAGATGTACTCCAATACAGGTGGTCAGGCTTCTAAAGCTTCCAACATCGGTGAAGTTTGTCAGTTCGCTGCTGCTGGTAAAGACATCGGCAAGAAGAGTCTTGCAGAGATCGCTATGAGCTATGGTTATGTATACGTAGCACAGATCGCTCTTGGTGCAAACATGGCTCAGGCTGTTAAAGTTTTAGCAGAGGCAGAAGCTTACAACGGACCGTCCTTAATCATCGGTTATGCTCCATGTGAGTTACACGGTGTAAAAGGTGGAATGAACCACTGCCAGGATGAGATGAAGAAAGCAGTAGCTGCTGGTTACTGGAACTTATTCTCCTTCAATCCTGCACTGAAAGCAGAAGGAAAGAACCCATTCACTCTGACATCTAAGCCAGGCGATGGTTCTTACCAGGATTTCCTGAACAACGAAACACGTTACAGCCGTCTGACAAGATCTTTCCCAGAGAGAGCACAGAAACTCTTTGCTGCATCTGAGGAAGCTGCAAAGGCTCGTTATGAGCACTTACAGAGACTGGTTGAGCTTTACAAATAAGCTGCAGATCTTGTCTGAATTGATGTAAATTTCCAAAGCCCGGAAAGGTATAAGCCTTTTCGGGCTTTTTGTAAGTCAGAAGCTGGTGATAAAATAAACTTTTGGTTACAGGATTATAACTGGAGCATGGAACAGATAGCAGGCGGTCCGATAGATAAGATATATCTGTGAAAATATGTCGAAAATTATATCATAATTGTATACAAAATATATAATTAGCATAATACGAAATTGTGTATTGACAAAAACAGGGTAAAAACGTATAATAAAGATACATATTGAGGGTAGTTCACATGCAAATGTACTAAACCGGAAAAGTAAGACGCCGTTGGCTGCGTGAACTTTTTCGGCTTTTTTAATTTTGACGGCAGATCCCCAAAATGGTATCAGCTGTCTGGTGAGGAGGAGCAAATGCAGAACATAACCGGAAAGATTGCATTCGGGGGAATCGCAATCGGAAAAATCAAAGAGATTTCCAAAGAAAACAATGTAGTCAGACGAGTGAAAATTGATGACACACAGGCAGAAATTTCACGTTTTAGAGCAGCCAAAGATCAGGCAACAGAAGAATTAAAGGCACTTTATGACAAGGCAGTCAAAGAAGTTGGTGAAGCAAATGCAGCAATTTTTGAAGTACATCAGATGATGTTAGAGGATGAAGATTATCTGGATTCTATTTGTAATATCATAGCAGTGCAGTCTGTGAACGCAGAATTTGCTGTAGCGACGACGGGAGATAATTTTGCAAGGATGTTTGCGGATATGGATGACGATTATATGAAAGAACGTGCAGCAGATGTAAAAGATATTTCTGAACGTGTGATCCGTATTTTATCCCGGAAAGAAGAAACTGTGCATGCGGACGATGAAGAAAAATATATTATAGCAGCGGACGACCTTGCTCCAAGCGAGACAATTCAGTTAGAACGTGAGAGAGTGCTTGCATTTGTGACAAGACAAGGTTCTACCAATTCTCATACAGCCATTCTTGCCAGAACGATGAATATTCCGGCATTGGTATCAGCGGCAATTCCAAAAGGAGTGAATGGAAAGTATGCAATTATAGATGGATTTAAGGGTATTTTGATCCTTGATCCAGAGGAAGAAATATTAAAAGAATACGAGAAAAAACAGCAGAATGAGAAGAAACGTCAGGAATTATTACAGCAGTTAAAGGGAAAACCGACTGTTACAAAAGATGGAAAAGAGATCAAACTCTATGCTAATATTGGTGAGGTAAAAGATTTAGGAGCTGTTTTACAGAATGATGCAGCCGGAATCGGACTTTTCAGAAGTGAGTTTTTATATTTGCAGAGTGATCATTTCCCAACAGAGGAAGAACAGTTCCAGGCCTATAAAACGGTTGCAGAAGTGATGGCTGGAAAAAAGGTGATCATCCGCACATTAGATATCGGAGCAGACAAGAAGATAGATTATTTTGGGCTTGATCGTGAGGATAATCCGGCATTGGGATATCGTGCAGTAAGAATCTGCCTGAACCGGCCGGAAATTTTTAAAACACAGTTAAGAGCGTTGCTGCGTGCAAGCATGTTTGGCAATATTTCCATTATGGTTCCTATGATCGCATCTGTATGGGAAGTGAAAAAAGTAAAAGAAATCATGGAGGAAGTGAAAACGGAATTGTCAACAGAGGGATTGCCATATAAAGAAGTTGAATTTGGAGTTATGATCGAGACTCCTGCAGCAGTTATGATCGCAGATGATTTAGCAAAAGAGGTGGATTTCTTTAGTATTGGAACCAATGACCTGACACAGTATACGCTTGCTATTGACAGGCAGAATGCAAAACTTGACCGTTTCTATGATTCACATCATCCGGCAGTACTCAAAATGATCCAGATGGTTATTGACAGTGCCCATGAAGAAGGAATCTGGGCAGGAATTTGCGGAGAACTTGGAGCAGACCTGACTTTGACAGAAACATTTGTGAAAATGGGTATTGATGAATTATCGGTATCACCTGCAATGGTGCTGCCTGTAAGAAATAAAATAATAAATGCATAATCTAAGCATAGGAGGAAATTAAAATGAAATCATTCAGTTACACAGTAAAGGACGAGTTGGGTATTCATGCAAGACCGGCGGGAATGCTCGTAAAAGAGGTTAAAAATTTTAAAAGTAAAGTAACTCTCGAAAAAGACGGAAAAGTAATTGATGCAACCCGTCTGATGGCAGTTATGAGTATGGGAGTAAAAAAAGACCAGACTGTGACTATAACAGTGGAAGGTGCTGACGAAGATGCGGCATATGATGCATTAAAATCTTTCTTTGAAACAAATTTGTGAGATAATTAGTTATTGTGTACAGGTTTTTGAAAAAAGTATGGTGGATATTAACAAAAAAACAAAAATAATAAGAATAAAACTTGACATAATAAACAATGAATGCTACAATTTATTTAGATAGAAACAGAGTACATTGGATTGTTACTGGTAAGCAGGCAAAACCAAATTTTACATATCTGGCTTAGATTTTGTAAAATTTGGTTTTTTTAAATTTTTAGGGACAAAAACGGAGTGGAATATGGTTATCCAGAAAGTGATTAATAACAATGTAATATCAGCATATGATGTGAATCAGCAGGAAATTGTTATCATGGGTAAGGGAATCGGGTTTAAGGCGCATACGGGAGAACTGATTGATGAAAGCAAAATCGAGAAGGTTTTTCGTATTGAGAATGAGAATCTTTCCAGACAGTTTCAGGAACTTTTAGAAAATATTCCATTAGAGCACATGCAGCTTACCAGTGATATTATATCCTACGCAATAAAGAATCTGAATGTACAACTGAATCAGAATATATACATCACTTTGACAGATCATATTAATTTTGCAATCCAGAGACAGTCGCAGGGGATTCAATTGAAGAATGCATTACTTTGGGAGACTAAGAAGTTTTACCATCAGGAATATCTGATGGGAAAATATGCAGTTGATCTTTTGAATGAGAAGCTGGGTACAGAGTTTACGGAAGATGAAGCAGGATTTATAGCCCTGCATTTTGTGAATGCAGAATACAACACGACGATCAATGATACATTTGAAATGACGAATATGATTCAGAAGATTTTAGAACTGGTCAGGCTGGAAATGGGAATTGAGTTTGATGAGGAATCTCTGCATTATGAGAGATTTATCACTCATCTTAAGTTTTTGGTACAGCGCCTTTACCGGCATGAATTGTTGAAAGATGAGGAGATTGAATTTGCAAGGATGATGGAAAATAAGTATCCGAAGGAATATGAATGCAGTAAACATATTGCTGAATATATTGAAAAGGAATATGGCAGCGGAATTGCCAGCGAGGAAATCATGTTTCTGGCGATACATATAAAACGTGTGTGTATGGCAGGATAAACCTGACAATAATACAGCAGAAAAGAGGTGTGGAAATGTTTGATTTTTTTAAGAAAAAAGAAAAAGGGATTGAGATAGGTTCACCAGTAAAAGGAAAAACGGTTGCGATCAGTAATGTAAGTGATCCAACTTTTGGAGAGGAGATTTTAGGAAAAGGTGTTGCAATTATTCCTGCGGAAGGCAGGATATATGCACCGGCCGATGGTACGATTGAGATGTTATTTGATACGATGCATGCAGTAAGTATGACGACTTCAGAAGGTGTAGAACTGCTCATACACATAGGACTTGATACGGTTGCATTAAAGGGAGAACATTTTACTGCATATAAAGGCAATGGTGATTCTGTGAAAAAGGGAGAACTGTTGATAGAGGCTGATCTTGATGCAGTAAAAAAAGCCGGTTATGACGTGATCACGCCTGTGGTTGTGTGCAATACATCAGATTATCAGACAGTGGAAACAGTGACAGATCAGGAAGTAGAACCTGGCGACACAGTATTGATCCTAAATAAATAAAGCGCAATATACAGTTGTTAGTGTGAAAAATAAGATTTTTCACACGCAAGATTTGTGCTTACGCACAAACT
>OKSX01001202.1_pt1 | contig 13641 bp, 16 predicted proteins | sample 1606391 | NCBI WGS metagenome assembly OKSX01 (sample SAMEA3879578, study PRJEB24766) | human gut metagenome | biome: human-associated habitat; feature: feces | place: USA | collected 1985/1987
CTTTCACTCCTTGATGAAGGCAACCGCCTTGCTAATCATGAAAGGCGAATTAGATACAGTAATATCCCAACAATCCGGCTCGTAAGCAAAAAAATCCTGTCCGGTACTTATATGCGAGTATTTTACCTGAAATCCGGCTTCCTGCAGATGAAGCACGAACTCGCTGTGGCACGTGTCAAAAGGACACCATATGATCTTCCCTTCAGGCAGATACTCGATGATGGAAGCCACTCCGTATCCAAAAGTGTATTTCTCGTCACTGCAGTTCAAGAACATCCTGCTCAATTTACTGGGCACGGGCTCCTCCTTCCGTTTTCTCCGCCCCGTCATTCCTGTTATTGAAACCGAAACTCAGCTGCCGGACATCCTGCCAGTTATTTTCAAAATACAAATCAATCGTTTGTGCCTCATTCGTACTTTTTGAAGTATAATACAACCGGAATTTCTTTTCACCCAGCAGATAGCGGTCATTGGGTTTCAAGACTGTACCGTCTTCCATCTTCAAGATCCCGTTCCCGTCAGGCTGGAAATAGCGGAGAGTATAAAGTGTGCCGGAAAAACTGCCTTCTTCATTTATTTCCAGACGGATTTCCACCGTCTGACCGCCAGCTATCTTGTCCGCTACGGGCATTGCCTCTACTGTGAACGGGTATTCCTGCTGAATATCCAGGTCATCACTACAAGAGCCAAAACCAAAAAAGGAAGCTGCAATGCAACACAATATCATCATCAAGTCAAGTATCTTTTTCATTTTTCGTATGGATTTAGTCATTATAAAATGTATTTAATTCCCAAGCCGTACTGGGTATGGAAATGCTTTGCTGCACTCCCCCAAAGAACACGTTCACGAAGACGCAGTAACAGGACGACCTTGTCTGAAAGATAAGTTTCCGCTTCCAGTGTCACTGCACCGCCATAAATGAACGATTCGTGTTTTTTCAGGACGGCACCGTCAAAGAGCAGTCCCTTTCCACCGTTTACAGTTTCATACCCCATCAATCCTGAAGCACCAATATTCAAAAATACATTTTTCCCCGGGTCGGAAAAGAAATTGTAGTAGTAGCCGCCTTCCGCAGTATACTGTTTCAAAGGGATACGTGTATTACGGTAAGGATAATACCGCCGCATGATTTCAATACCCGATACCCATTTATTTCCTCCCTTGACATAGGTAGAAACGGCAAGTCCGAAAGCGAATCCCGTATCATTACGCTCCTTCCCGCAATAAAAACCGTCAACCATATCCGCCATTAGCTGCACACCTTTCATACCCGGCAGGCAGCGTTGGGCCTGCGCCTGCCCCAGAAACAGGGCAAGCATAGCTGCAAGCAACAACACAAATTTTCCAGTCATTCTCATCGTACCTTCAATTCGTTGACGGGTTCAGCACGCACAAGGTCCTCATTATCCACCTCAAACATCTGGTGGCGTCCTCCCTGTTTCTCATACATCTCCACCACCAGTTTCTTGTCCTCCGGTATCGTAAATTTGGGTAACGCGAACACCGTACGTTCCGAGGCCTTTCCATCCACACGGGTCACATAGTTGCAGGCACGCAAGGGATAGATCACCTGTTCCTGCATGGCGGTACGTTTCACGATCTTTTTGTCGACAATCTTGAAGGTCACGAAATCCACATCAAACGGGACATTCGTCTCATTCCTTAGCTGTGTATGAAAGTACAGCAGGTCATTATGGGTATAAAGCCCCCTAAGCAGGAACTGAACCCCGAAACGTTTACAGCCGATATGTCTGACCCGTCTTTTGTCCTGCCTGTGCACGGACTTCATAATCAGGCGTACCAGACGCGGGGACTCATTGCCCAGTTCCTGCAAATAGATTTCCATGGCATTGTTCGGACGGTTCACCGTTTCACCGTCATGGATGAAATCGCACATCTCCACGTTCAGCAGGAGCGGTTCATCCGCATACCTGACATTGAACGTGTAAAAATTTCCATCTTCAGTGATCACGCTCATGTTCGTCTCATCCCGGAAATGCTTTTTAGCAGCTTTCACACGGATCACGTTCTCCGCCGCATCCGCCTTTCCGGCTATCAGATTGGTGGACCCCAAGTCCACATACTTGATCGGGGAAGGAAATATGACATGTACCGTTTTATCATAAGTGATTTCCAGCCCGTGCGGGGCTATCATCCGGCTAAAGCCGATCTTACGGCTCAGTCCCTCAAAATAATCCCCGCTACTCAACTGCGCACTGGCAGCCGTCACACCCGTCATCAGGGCAAAAAACATCATCAGAATCTTTTTCATATCCGATTGCATCTTGATTGGTTGGTTAATGATTGATTTTCTTTTACTGCTTTTGTGTCTCACTGTTCGGGAGAATGAAGCAACAGCCTGTGCCCTGCTTTCAGAGTGACCTTCACCGTCCGCATCTTTTTGGCGACATATCCCGACACGCCCTGTATCACTCCTTTTCCCAGGTCCGAAGCGATCTGCGCCCCGGCATCCGTAGAGATATTGATACTGCCGTTCATGGAGGTTCCCATATTCGCCGCTATCTCACGTGCCGCATCATACTCCATCGAGTTGGGAACCGGTATTCCCCGCTGGCCGTCCGCATCGTAAACCTCCAGTTCTACAGGAATTACCGTACCTTTATATTCAACCGCCTGAACAAGGATATCAAGCCGTTCACCTTCCATACGGGCTCCGCCGGTCAGGATCGTCCCCTTGGGAATAAACCGGTCATCGACCACCATCGGTTCCAGCAGGCGGATACGCAGCGCCTGACCGTCCGAAACAGTCTGTGTACCGTGTACGCAGGCAGGAATGGTATTCCTGTCAGAAGTCAGCACTTTCCCCACAGGAGTATTGAACCCTACATTCCTTTCCCCCGCAAATCCGTTTCCGGATTCCCCGTTACTCGCGGGTTGTGACAGGGAAGACACCACCTGATGCCGGACCTGTTTTACCGGTTTGACAGCCGTCAGTTGCCTTTTATCCATTGCCGGAGAAGTCGTCGCCGCCTGTTTCCCGTTGTAGCGGGCAGCCAGTTCATAGGATTTCTCCATCAGCGCCATTTTCTCTTCCATCGTAGTCTCCTGCGACGGCTTTTTCATCTGCCGTTCATGCTCCAGCTCTTCGATGCGTCGGAGCAGTTCATTCCTTTCGGAGTTCTCCGCACGGGTATAAAAATTATCCAGCGTACGGTTCATGTTACGGTAGGCACCGGCAGAAGAACGGACAGTATTATGGGAACCTGTAGAGGGGGTATCCGCCTCTTCCACCGGTAATTCCGCCATGCCTTCAGGCAGGTGCACCGTATCCTTACCGGAACTGCCGAACAGCGAGGCCATCTCCTGAAATGCATTTTTACGGTACTTATCCTTTTTCTCCAATTCTTCACGCTCATAAGCGTCCACCTTGTTGCCGTCCATCCTTTGCTGTCCGGGGGAGGGAATATCCGTATTGAATCCCTTCTCTTTCTCCTCCGCCGCCCTTTCCTTCTCAGACGGCGAATAAATCAGCCATAACGAACCTGCAAAGAGCAGGCACATGGCGGGATAGACAATATACCTGGTACGCCTGCGTTTTTCCTCCGGACTCAAAGGTCTGTCAGCAGACAAGCCTAACAGTGTCCTGATTTTCTGAATGTCCATAATCATAATAGTCTTTAAAGTGAATGGTTGTATCTTTCTCCGGCTTTATATCCAAAGGACGGATATGCTCAATTTTCAGTCCCCCGCCCGGTTCTCCGAAACCCAAAAGGGAAGAGAGGATCATATACAGGCAGCCTGCCATAAACAGGGCAAATGCAACGGCGATGACAGCCAACCGCTGCCCTGTCGTCAGTCTGCGGCAGTATCGGTATATCAGGATGTCCGCCTGTTTCCACGGGTATTTTCTTCTTCTCATCGGTCGGCACTTCTTAAATCCTTGTTTTCCATAATGGTAAAATGCTCGATAATGAACCCGTTCGGATTGTCATCCGACCTGACAGCATTCTGAAGCCGGCACTCCGTCACCAGGCTGCGTTCCGTCACATTGCTCTCACGGATGATCATCTGCCGGGCATACGTCCTCGCCTTATAGGGATAACTGTTGAAGTCGCAGGCCACGCTGTCCACCTGGACAACCTGGTTGATGTTACCCGAAATCAGACGGTTGTAATACCCTTTCTCGGCAAGGTCCACATAATAATGGTAGGCACTCTTGTCGGCCAGCAGCAGAGCCCGGTGGATATTGTGCTCGATGGCGTCCTTCTGCGGCGAAAGGCTGAAGAAGAGTTCATGGAAGCGCCTCACGTGCTCCCTAGCCTCCGCCGGACGGTTCTGGGAAAGATCCTGCGAGAGCGCAAGCATCAGCGACTTCCCGCCGTCCAGCACATAGATCTTTTCACGCTGCTTCTCGGCAAAGCTGTAAGAGCTCCACAACGAATAGCCGGTAATGAGCGTGCAGCAGCATACAAAGGCTGCCAGCATCAGGCGGATACGCCTGAAGCTGCTTTCAATATTGGTCAATGACTTGAATTCCATCTGTGAATCGTTTTTGATTGTTTATTTTCCACGTATACGCCCTCCGATATTACCCAATGCCGCACCGCCGGCACCGGCAGTGAAACCACCGGCTTTAGTCGCCGTACGGTTCAGATTGCGGGAATAGTTGCCGCCACCTCCCGCCTGGACAATCCAGCCGGAAACGGTCGGAACGGTAAAATAACCGACAATCCCGATCAACATGAAAATGATGTACACGCAGTTCGAATTGTCCAGTGAATAATCGGGATTTCCCTGCAGTTCGGCAATATCGTTCTGAAGCATGAGCACCTGTATCTTGGCAAGCATGCAACTGAACAGGTCGCTGACAGGAAGCCACAGGTAGACCGATATATATCTTGTGAACCACTGCCCGAGCGTGGACTGCAAGCCGTCCCACACCGAAATGGAGAAGGCTATCGGACCCAGCACGGAAAGTACCACCAGAAAAAAGGTCCTTACCGTATCTATCAGCAACGAAGCGGCTGCAAAGAGCAGTTCCAGCAGGCTGCGGAAAGCGTCACGGATACTCTTCTCCAGATTATACATGCCCACTTCCATATACATTCCCAGACGGGTGGCGGCGTCTCCCGGAGACCAGCCGAGCTCGTCCAGCTGGCGGTCAAACTCCTCGTCGCTGACCAGATAGGCGGTTTCGGGATTGCGCATCATGGCCTCCCTCTCCAGCCGGTCTTTCTGCGCCCTGTACTGCTGCATGTCCAGTGTCTGCCCTTCCAGCATCCTGTGGGTCCCCTGCACAATGGGACTTAAAATACTGTTCATCGTTCCCAGCACCAATGTCGGAAACAGCAGGATACAGATACCCAGCGCAAAAGGGCGAAGCAGCGGATAGACGTCCACCGGCTCGGCACGGGCCATCGACTGCCAGACGCGGAGGGCGACATAAAACAGGGCACCCAGTCCCGCAACGCCCTTCGCCACGCCCAGCATGTCCTCGCAAAGAGGCATCATCTCATTGTACAGACTCTCCAGTATCGTATGGAGGCTGGCAAAATCTATCGACAACAGTACCATGGCTACCAGTATCTGGAGGTTTCATCACCATAGAGCCTCATTACGCGGTCCATGTCGTTCCTCTTCCTGGCACGCAGGTAGCTCACGGCGATATTCCTGTTCGTATAATAACTGACAAGGTTCCGGTAACGGCGCATGTCACGGTAACACTCATCCACCACGTCCATGCGGTCCTTGTCCGTCATGGAGAGGGTGCTGACATCGATTACCTGCTTCAGATCCTGCAATACGCCGTTGCTCTCCTCCAGAAGTTTCGTATAACCGGAAGCGATAGCGTCCAGTTCCCTTGCCGAGAAATTCTCATCCTTCATCATCCTGCCGAAGCCGGTGACGTAGATATCCGACACATCACCCACCATCAGAATGATCTCACGCACCTTACGTGCGTCCCTCACCAGGTTGTTCACGGATTTAAGGGCGTCATAGTATTTTTTTGACTGCTCATAGATCTTGACCGTTTCGGAAAAGCTCTGCGCGGTGTTCGTGGCCGTCTTGGAGGTATGCGCAATATTGTCCGACATGTTGATGATACCCTGGGCCAGGTTTCCGGGATCGGTAACCACCCACTGCGCACTTGACTGTACGGTTGCCAGTAGAAGCGCCGTACAGACAAGGCTTGCCTTTTTCCATATGCTTCCCGTTCTCATCGTCTGTTTTCACTACGTACATAATCACCGTGAGGAGAAAAAGTCAGCACGTCGGTCGCTTCATTATAGGACACATCAATGCGGTATCCGGTGTTGATGAAAAGGTTGCCATTCTCCTCGACCAGCAGATAAGTCCGCGGTTTCAGAACACGTGTCTTTCCGCTGCGGGAAAAGACCGTCACCTTATAGGCTTCGCCTTCCTTATAAACCAGCACGTCAGGTTTGCCCTCCACGCTGCTCCACGAACCGCAGAGTCTGTCACAGTCCGTTCCGTTTGCTTCCATACAACTTTGCAATACCATGGCGGCCATGCCGACCAGGCATACCGCCAGCCTCACCAATTGTCTGTTTCTCATAACTTCGTTCATTTAGGGGTTGATACTTGTTTTTGTTCCTCTCTTTTCCTCTCAGCCAGCCGCCGGACGGCGAGCTCCAGATTGCCGCCCAGTTCCCGCGTCAGTTCATGGAGTTCCAGCTTCTCGGATTCTTCGGTCGTGTACACCGTATACTCCTCCGCGCTGACCTCCGTCGCATAAACGGCGGAGTGTGTTCCGCCCAGCCCGATCCAGACTTCACGGTAGAAAGGTCCGGGACGGTTCGCACGGTTGATGGAAAGGATCTGACCCCTCTCCTTCTCCGTCAGTCCCAGAAGTTTCTGGATATGTTCGAACTTGTTCATATATTTACGCTGGTCAAGCAGTATCTTGCAGTCCGAGTTGTTGATGATCGCCTCCTTGACAATATCCGAGGAGATGATGTCGTCCACCTCCTGCGTCACTACCACGGCCTCACCAAAATACTTTCTGACGGTTTTGAACAAGTACTGGATATAGGTAGCCATATTGGGGGACATCAATGCCTTCCAGGCTTCTTCCAGCAATATCATCTTGCGGATTCCCCTGAGCTTTCTCATCTTGGAAATAAAGGTTTCCATGATAATAAGCGTAACCACCGGAAGCAGGACCTTGTTGGAGGAGATGTTGTCCAGTTCAAAGACTATGAACCGTTTGTTCGTCAGGTCCAGTTCCTTGTCGGAGTTCAGCAGGAAGTCATAGTCCCCGCCCCTGTAAAACGGTTCCAGCACATTCAGAAAGCCGTCAATATCGAAGTCCTTTTCACGCACCTTCTTTTGCTCGATCATACGGCGGTAGTCATCACGGACAAACTCATAGAAGCCGTTAAAATCCGGCCTGGACGCCCTGTCATCCGTAATCCGGCGGATATAGGCATTCACCGCACCCGACAGGGCCACCTCTTCCGAACGTTTCGGGGCTTCGTCCTCCCGTTTCCACAAAGTCAGGATCAGCGTCTTGATACTCTCACGTTTTTCAACGTCAAACTGTCCGGAATCCGTATAAAAAGGATTAAAAGCTATCGGATTATCCTCCTCATACGTTATATAGATACCGTCCTCACCGTGCGTACGGTCATGGATCATACGGCACAGTCCCTGGTAGCTGTTGCCCGTATCCACCAGCAGGATATGCGTGCCCTGTTCATAATATTGTCTGACCAGGTGGTTGGTAAAAAAGGATTTGCCGCTACCGCTGGGACCGAGAACAAACTTGTTGCGGTTCGTGATGATACCGCGTTTCATCGGCAGGTCGCTGATGTCAACATGCAGGGGGATGCCGTTCCGGCGGTCAGCCATACGGATGCCGAACGGGCTGGGAGAACTCCGGTAATTGGTTTCAGCCGTAAAGAGACAGACGGCCTGTTCCAAAAAAGTATAGAACGACTCCTCTGCCGGAAAATCGCCCGCATTGCCGGGAATGCCAGCCCAGTAGAGCACCGGGGCATCCACCGTATTGTGCCTCGGCGTGCATTCCATCATGGCAAGCTGGCTGCCGGTATCGTTCTTCACACGTCTGAGTTCCTCCCTGTCTTCTGCCCACGCCGTCACGTTGCAGTGGCAGCGGACGGGCAATACGCCCTTCGTATGGGCTTCATCCAGATACATCTCCGTCCACTCCCGGTTTACCGCATTACTCCGGCTGTACTTCGAGAGGGAGAGCATGTTGCGCGAAGTTTTTTCCATCGTACGAAGAATCTCCTGCGCGTCGTCTATAAACACATACTGCGAATAGATATGGTTACAGGGAAGCAACAGGCCGACGGGAGCGGCGAACGAGAGGCGGCAGTCACTGCGGTCGGTGGACATACGTTCATAACGCATATCAGTGGACACCCTGACGGGAAGGTCCTCCGTATCAGAAAGGGTATGCACACACAGCCGCTTGTCACCCACACGCATGCCACCGGGGTTAAGACAGATGTCCTGAAGCACGGCGGTTTCATCCTCCAGCGACAGGGAGAAATATTTCTCCACCAGTCCGGGACGTCCCTCAGTGCCGGTAATCTCGTCCGCCTCCAGCCTGCGCAGGCTGACATGGCCGGAATCGTTCATGATACGCTCGAACTGTTCCACAGCTTCCAGAAACCGGGCCGCCGTGTCCTTGTCAACCATCTCCTTGGGCAGAAGGGAACCGCGGCAGAGGCTGTTAAAGTCACTCCTCTGCCGGCTGCGCTCACGCGTGGTCTTCGTCAGATACAGGTAGCATTTGTGGTTCAGGTACGGGCGCTCGTTGAAATGGCGCTCATAGCTTTTCGACAGGAAGCTCTGTTCACCGTCCCGGAAATCAGGACGATAGGTCTCCTTCGTGAACCAGTCCTGCTTGCAGACAACCGAAAAATCCGGCAGCACTTTGACAGCTTTTACCCAGGAAGAGTGGACAGCCTCGTATTCAGCCGCAGTCATAGTAAACAGTTCGGGAAGTTCCACCTCAAAGGCCACGGTCAGGTCGGCATCCTTGCTGACAATGCAGCCGTTCTCCACAGACAGCAGGGGGAACTTACGTTCAAGCGTTTCAGCTTTCAATACATTTCTCATTTCTTTCTTCTTTTGGTCAGTAATCGGAATAATCTCCTGCGGTGGATCAGATAACGAGGATGGCGTTTCCCCGACAGCAGCTTCATAAGGCCGTGTTCACCATACCGGGCATTCAGGCGGAAGGTCAGCCAGACCAGCAGCGAACCGGACAGGAGTCCGAAAGGAACGCATATCCACTGGTTCACACCGGCTATATAAAGGATGACCACCACAAGCAGCACCGCGACAAGTCCGCCCGCGAAAATAAACAGGTACTGTGATTTCAAACGTAGGCTAAGTACCCGGCGCCTTGTCGTATTACTACGGTAGGTTTCCAAGAACTCGCCTCCGAACCGTACGTACACGTCTCCATGTATACGGCTCTCCATTAACATATTCAGTCTATCCACCATGATGTATCTTTTTATGGCAAGGGATACAGACAGCCAATGTCTTCCTCCGACGTCCAATCATTTGGATTTCCCAAGGCTTTTTGCCTTTCAGGTCTTTGAGTTTTTTGACATGATGGATTTCAATATTCCCTTCTGAACCGCATAATTCACATTTACTCGCTTTCAACCGTTCCGCAAGACTGGTATAAGCTGTATTGTAAATTGTGTTTGCCAGATTATCACAATTTGATACTGTTGCGGTGGTTTTACGCTTAAAGCTACCGTTGAAGAAAACTCTCATTTTCCTTTCCCCTTTCTTATTTTCATAGAATACTGCAAAATCCTTGTTATAGCGGTATTTGGCTATGATTCTGCGAACAGATATACGGTACTTTTTTGCAAAAGTCTTATACATACTGTATTGCATGATATATTTGAAAGAGTTAAGATGTGAACTGTTATTAGCAATAGAATAGTAGTTTGTAAAACCTCCTATTTCTGCATTGTAAGCATCCAATATCTCAAGGTCGTCATTATGAAGCACCTTTGACCTGCTAATCGGTTTCCATTTCTCTTTATTTTCAAATTGATGAATTCTCATCACTTCGTAATAGAGAAGTTTTTTCTTCATAGCTTCCATTGGCATTTCTAATACTACCTTTTTACCATACACTTTAATCAGATTTCCAGATTTCTCACCTCTTTTGGTCATATCAGAGAACTTCCGAACATAGATTTCATATCCGAGGAATTTAGCATGTTTATTACCATGTGTTATCAAAGTTTTTTCCTCTGAAAGGGTAAGTTTCAGCTTATCATAGAGGAAGTTTTTAATATCCTCTTTGATTGTTTCGCTGTCTGCTTTACTCCCAATGACACCGATAATAAAATCATCCGCATATCTCACATACTTAATCCTTTTGTAATTCTCGTCCATCTCATCGACAGAGGGTATCAATCTTTTTTTCTGAATACATCTTATCGCTGTAATCAGTTCTTTCCGAGTAACTTCATTCTCGGTTTTCTTTAGCTTTGTGCCAAGCCACCAAATTTTTCCGGAATATCTTTTGTACTCTGGGTTCATTTTCCGTTTTATGCCTTTATCAAACTTTTCGGCATATTCTTTCATATACTTATCCAGTTTATCCAAGTATATATTAGCCAGAATCGGACTAATAATACCTCCTTGTGGTGTTCCGCTGTACGTTTTATGAAAGACCCAATCTTCGATATATCCAGCTTTTAAGAACTTTCTAATCAACCGAATAAAACGTTCATCAGCGATACGTTCTTTGAGGATTCCAATAAGTACATCATGGTTGATGTTATCGAAAAATCCCTCAATATCGCCTTCGACAAACCATTTGGTTGCAGTGAAGTTCTTCTGTACTTGTATTAACGCAGTATGGCAACTTCGTCTGGGTCTAAAGCCGTGAGACGTATTTTCAAAATATTCTTCGTACATTGCTTCTAACATCATTCTAATTACCTCTTGCACTAATTTATCATCGAAAGATGGTATTCCGAGAGGACGTAGTTTCCCGTTCTTCTTTGGGATATACGTTCTTCTCGCCGGATTTGGTTGGTACGATTCGTTTTTAAGCGCACCAATCAATTTTTCAATACGTTTAAGGCTCATTCCGTCGATTGTATTACCGTCGGAACCTGCCGTCATATTTCCGGGCTTACTCTGTATATTATTGTAAGCCAGCAGAAACATGTCTGCATTGTAAAGAACCCTGTAGAGCCGTTCAAATCTATAATCCGAACATTTGCTATGCTCTGAAAGACTGTTTAATACTTTTTCTGGACTTCTCATGTCTCTCACATTTTCCGTTAATTGTATTAAAGATGTTAACTGCTTCCCTTCGCCATGTACGAGGCTTTCCCTCGCTCGGACTACTACGGAAGCTCCGTTACCGTGCCGGATATTCAGAAGCTAAACTTCATAGCCTTTCGGCATTCCGGTTTAGGTAATCCCCGTTTAGCTCTATGGCAACATAGCTTTGATAGATTGTCGGATACGACTTTCGTCCTTTACTGCTTATTGCAGTCGCGCTGTAACCTGTTCTGCTTCCAATTCTCAAAGGAGGAACTAAAAGTGTTACAGTATGGCGTTAATAACTACCTTCCGCCACAGTTCCGAGTTATACCGCTTGGACTATCGTTCAATCAATCCAGACTTTATCCTCATATCTATCGTTTCATCTCCTGATTCAGTCGCATATTGGTAGTTATATGACTTATCAGTTTATCGGCATGCTACACTCCCTGTCCGGTTTCCCTTTCAGATAAGCCGATTGATGATAGGCTATCGAACACTCGCCTAACGTCTTGCTATTGACGTATTTGCCAAAGAACCTCTACGGGCGCACCCTTGAACTCTATCGGATTGCCGGCACCTTTGTTAATCGGGTATTCCATACTTTAAAGGAAGAAGGAACGTAGGATCGTGGCAGCAACAATCAGAAAGATACACGCGAAAAACCAGCTGGCAGCCGTCTTGCTGGTGTCGGGGTCTCCGCTACTGAACTTGCTGTAAGTCTTGATTCCGCCCACCAGTCCCAGAACGGCCCCGATAGCATAACACAATTTCGTTGCCGGATCAAAATACGAGGTCATCATGCTCGTGGCTTCGTTAATGCCCGCAAGCCCCTGCCCCTGCGCAAAAGAGCCGGCTGCGAAAAACGCGAAAAGCACTGAAAAAAGGATTCTCTTTCTCATTGTAGAATCGTTTAAGGTGAGACATAAAATTGAATTCGAACCCAAATATAGGAGGGGACAAAAGACCATGATACAAACATTTCATCAGGTGGCAGCAAATGTCAGCAGATGTCTCATAACCACCGGAAAATGATAGCAAAAACCATTTTATAATATAGATACGATTCATCATTGCAATTTTTAAAAGTATCCTAAATTAAAATCAAGCTTTTAAAAACACTTTATATAAATTCTTTGTTATTCCCTTGGGAAACTCTAAAAAAAATGGTTACTTTGCCAAATAAATACTGTATAATGAGTCAGTTTGACTATATAAAAGAAATTGCACGTTTAGCTTTAGCAAATGACCAAAATCATTTGCGTGAAGCCTTATACGATTTTGTGGACTACTCCCAAAAAAATAATAGAGCCAAATTTGCAGCCCAACTCCAATCTATTATCAAGGATTCTACAAGAAAGGAAGAAATTGGGAAATTGAAGGAAATCTACACCAATCAAGATATAGATTCAAATTCTGACAATATTATTTTGCAAATTGTTATGTCATCTTTCAAAATGAAAGATTTAATCTGCACTCCGGACGTCAAAGAAGAGTTTGAATATTTTATTAAAGAACGTAAAGCAGCAGAATCTTTACATGACATGAGCATTCCTGTCTCCAATAAAATTATCCTGCATGGTCCTTCTGGTTGTGGAAAAACATTAGCTGCTTATGTCTTGGCTGGAGAATTGCAGCAACCACTCATTATTGTAAATCTAGGTGCAGTAGTTTCTTCCAAATTAGGTGAAACCAGTAAAAATCTAACTAGAATATTTAAAAAAGCCTGCCACGAAAAGGCTATTATTCTATTGGACGAGTTTGATAGCCTGGGGAAGATCAGAGATTATGACCAGGATCATGGTGAAATGAAAAGAGTCGTAAATACCATCTTACAACTTTTCGACTTTATGAGTCAAAATTCTATTATCATAGCAGCCACGAATCAACTACAAATGATTGATGATGCTTTAATAAGACGTTTTGACTTATCTCTAAAATTGGATTTTCCCCAGATTGATCAGGTAAGAAGTTTAATAGACCGCACTATCAATGGCCGATTTACTTTTGATAATTCCGAATTAAAAGATTCTATTATTGAAGACTGCCATAATATTTCGTACTATGTAATAAAACGAACTTTATTGAATGCAATAAAACGTACAATTTTGGATGGACATACAGATAATATCATACAAACGCAAATATGGAAGAAATTAATATCAAATGAAATAAAAGAAGGTTGAGGAATCCTCAACCTTCTGCATTTAAAGTAAGTTCTGTTTCCAGATTTGCTATGCTTTCAACCGAATTATCCAAGGATATTTCATCATAAAGACTCTCTTCCGCTAACTCTTCCGAAGGTACTTCTTCAATAGTAAATACAAAAGAAAAAGGGTGAGCAACATTCAATTGAGAAGACAGTGTTGCAGTAT
>OKSX01001210.1_pt1 | contig 13542 bp, 8 predicted proteins | sample 1606391 | NCBI WGS metagenome assembly OKSX01 (sample SAMEA3879578, study PRJEB24766) | human gut metagenome | biome: human-associated habitat; feature: feces | place: USA | collected 1985/1987
CGATGCCTCTTGGAAATGGTGAGTTGGGAGCTAATCTGTGGGTGGAGAAAAACGGGGATTTGTTGTTTTATCTTTCCAGAACGGATGCTATCAGTGAAGCGAACCGTTTGATGAAAATGGGACGGATACGAGTGTCACTTTCTCCGAATCCTTTTCAAGAGGGGAAGCCGTTTTCACAGCAGCTGGTGTTGAAGGACGGAGCGATTTATGTTACCGTAGGAAAGCCGGGAGAAACAGTGAAGTTCTGTTTCTATATGGATCCGAATCAGGAAACGGCCTATTTACGGATGAAAAGTGATTCGCCTTATGAGGTAAAAGTAACGGCTGAGTCCTGGAGAAAGGAGCCGCATGTGATTACAAAAGAAGAATCTCTTTCTGCTTGGTTGAACCAGATGCCTTCGTGGGTGAAGATTGAAGAATCGGCGGATGTCTTTCAGTCGGAAGGAAAGGATATTGTTTGGTATCATCAGAATGTTGGCTCGGTATATGATTTGGTGATGGAGCATCAGCAGAAAGAATCAGTGGCTAGTAATTTCCCGGATCCGATCCGAAATCGTATCTGGGGAGTGAATATGTCGTCCAAAGGTTTGAAGAAAGTGAATGATTCTACTTTTCTCTCTTCCTCGGGTATTCGTCAGTGCGAGTTGAAGCTGGTCACCCATTCGGCTCAGTCTGCATCGGTCGCCGCCTGGAAAAAGGAAGTGAAACAACTGGCTAAACAAACTTCAGCAGACAAGGCATTCCTGGCAAGTCAGAATTGGTGGTCTGACTTTTGGAAGCAGAGTTATATTTATGTAGATATACCCGAAGATCCGGAATTTGCTCATCAGCTGACACAGAGTTATATTTTGCAGCGTTATATGTTGGCTGGAAGTGGACGGGGAAATTTCCCGATCAAGTTTAATGGTTCTATTTTTACTACAGATCCTAAATATACGAATGCTTCGACAGACTATTCACCAGATTATCGGAATTGGGGAAATGATTTTTGGTGGCAGAATACGCGTTTACCGTATTATGCGATGCTGGCAAATGGCGACTTTGATCAGATGCAGACGTTGTTCGATTTCTATTTAAGCCGGATGTCGGCATTCAAGACTTTGGCTAGTAAATATTATCAGGCGAAAGGAGCTTTTATACCGGAGACGATGACTATTTTCGGGACGTATGCGAGTGGAGATTACGGATGGGATCGGGAAGGCCATTCACCGAATGAAGTTCTGAGTATGTACATTCGTCATATTTGGGTACAGAGTCTGGAGTTGAGTAAGTTGATGCTGGACTATGTTTCATATAGTGGTGATGAGACATTTCTGAAAGAAAAGGCTTTGCCTGCGATCAAAGAATTTCTGCTTTACTTTGATTCCCGTTTCCGGAATGAGCAGGGACAGATCCGTGTTACCCCGACTCAGGCAGTAGAAACTTATTGGTATGAGGTAGAGAATGACATGCCGTCGGTTGCCGGATTACATTATGTATTGGATGCGTTGGAAAAGTTACCGTCTCATCTTCTTTCGGATGCAGATCGTTCGTATTATCAGCAGTTGAAGAAAGGTTTACCGGGTTTGCCAAAGAAAGGAATCGCTCAGGGTGAAATATTTCTTCCTGCCGAAGTCTTTTTGGAGAAACGGACCAATGTGGAGAATCCGGAATTATACGCGGTCTTTCCGTTTGGTTTGGCAAACTTCTCAAATGACTTGCATGAGACGGGTGTCCGGACATTCCGCAACCGCAACTTTGACAGTTGGTATGGTTGGGGACAAGACGGACAAGAAGCTGCGATTCTGGGCTTAGTAGATGAAGCTGTAGATATGCTTCGTAAGAAAGTGAAGAATACGAATCCGAATCATCGCTTTTTGGCTATGTGGGGACCAAACTACGATTGGGTCCCGGATCAGGATCATGGAAGTAACTTGATGCTTACTTTGCAGAATATGGTTTTGCAGAGTTACGACAAGGCGTATTTATTACCTTGCTGGCCAAAAGATTGGAATGTTTCGTTTAAATTATACACATCGCAGAAGACACAGATCGAAGGTCAATATAAGAATGGTCGTCTGACATTCGATCAGCAAGGGAATATGGAAGTGGTTGAGGCAAATAAGAAATAGAAAAGGAGGAAGATTGAGTAATGAAACGTAGATATACATATCGAATGAAGTGGGTTGTCTGTTTGCTGGCAATCGCTTCGTCAAGCATGAAGGCACAGGAACAGATACCCTATAAAAATCCGAATCTCCCGGTGGAAGAACGGGTTCAGGATTTATTGCAGCGAATGACGTTGGAAGAAAAAGTGGATCAGCTGAATATGAAGAGTCTGAACGCTTTGCAGATGGATCAGAAAGGTCAGGTGACGGACAGTTCGTTGGTCAAACTTTTCCAAGGGCGAAGTATAGGTTGTCTGGAAAGTCCTTTTGTGGAACATAGCAAGGTAGCACAGTATTCCGAGGCCGCTGATCGGTATTTACGGACACAAACCCGTTTGGGAATTCCGGCTATCCAGATAGCAGAATGTTTGCATGGCCAGATGGCTTTGGGTACAACGATCTTCCCACAAGCGATCGGTTTGGGATCCACCTGGAATCCGGAACTGATCAAGCAGATGGCTTCGGTGATTGCAGCAGAAGCTTCTTTATCCGGCGTTGATCAGGCACTGTCTCCATTGTTTGACTTGGCTCGTGATCCGCGTTATGGCCGGGTAGAAGAATGTTATGGAGAAGATCCTTGCCTGGTAAAGGAAATGGGTGTTGCTTTCGTAACAGGTATGCAAGGAGAAGCAGAACAGACACGCAAAGGTATCGAACCCGGAAAGCTGGCTTGTACGGCTAAGCATTTTGTGGCTTATTCGGTTCCGGAGGCCGGGATCAATCTGGCTCCTTCGTTGGTGGGAGAACGTAATTTGCGAGAATTGCATTTTGTACCATTTAAAGCTGTGGTTCAAGAGGCTAATGTGTATAGTTTGATGCCGGGTTATCATGAAGTGGATGGTATTCCGGTTCATGCCAGTCATTGGTTACTCACAGACGTATTACGGAAAGAGTGGGGCTTTAACGGATATGTATTTTCGGATTATGGAGCTGTCGGTATGCTGGATAACTTTCATTATACGGCAGCAAATCCGTCAGAGTCGGCAGTGCAGGCATTGACAGCAGGTGTTGATTTGGAAGCACCCGGTAGTTACGCGTATGAAAAACTGGTAGATTTGGTAAAGGCCGGAACTGTATCGGAGGCTTTGGTCGATTCGGCTGTGGCACGTGTGTTGCGGGTAAAGTTTAAGTTAGGATTGTTTGAACGTCCTTTCCGTTATTCGGAGAAGAAAGCGAAAACGCTTGTACATCGTCAGGAACATATTGACTTGGCTCAACGGATAGCAGAAGAATCGGTGGTCTTGTTGAAGAATAAGGAGCAACTGCTTCCGTTGTCGAAGGATCAGCTGAAACGTGTTGCTGTCATTGGTCCGAATGCAGATAAGGTTCAGTTTGGGGATTATAGCATTACGAAGAATAACGATTATGGCGTAACGGTATTGGATGGCATCAAACGCTATGTCGGGAAAGAGGTAGAAGTAAACTATGCGGAAGGATGTGGTATTACCTCCTTATCAAAGGATGGTTTTGAAGAAGCCGCTCAATTAGCCCGGGAAAGTGATGTGGTTGTTCTGGTATTAGGTGGTACCAGTGTGATTTATTCTGGTATCGGTTGGGGTGATGCCAATTCGAAAGAAGTCAATACCTGCGGAGAAGGTTATGACCGGAATGAGTTGAATTTTCCCGGTGTACAGGCCGAACTGCTGGATCTTGTATCCAAGCAGGGAAAGCCGGTTGTTCTGGTGATGGTAAACGGTCGTCCTTATACGATTCCTGAAGAGGTTAAGAAAGTCGATGCTGTCTTGGAAGCTTGGTATCCGGGAGAAAAAGGAGGAGATGCGATTACTCGGATTTTGTTTGGTGACGTGAATCCGTCTGGACGTCTGTCGATGACTTTCCCGCCAACAACGGGTCATATTTCGATGTATGCCAATCATAAACCTTCAGGTAAAGGATATTATAAACAACGGGGTACGCCAGAAAAGCCCGGTCGTGATTACGTATTCTCATCGCCCGATCCTTTATTCTGTTTCGGTTATGGTTTGAGTTATACAACTTTCGACTATTCAGACTTGCATGTATCGAACAGTTTAGCAACAGACAACGAGGTTCGGGTTACTTGTAAGGTGAAGAATAGTGGTAATCGGGAAGGTGCTGAAGTAGTTCAGTTGTATGTTCGGGATAAAGTAAGTAGTGTGACTACTCCGGTGAAAGCCTTGAAAGCATTCCAAAAGGTTTATTTGAAGCCGGGAGAAGCAAAAGAAGTACAACTGACGGTGACAGCAGACGACCTGAAGCTCTGGAATCGGGATATGCAGTTTGTATTGGAACCCGGACAATTTGATGTATATGTCGGTGCTTCTGTGGAAGACATCCGACTGCAAGGTTCTTTTTCAGTAGAATGATTAGTGGTGGGTTTCATAGGGCATCAAGAAGAAAGATACAAGGTTGTTCTGTCTCCTGAATGGATGAGATAATTTTTTGTTCGTTGATAGAGTACTTTTCAGTTGGTATTTATAATATATTTGTAGTTAAGACTGAAATTGAATATTTCTGTTATACCAAAAGACGGAAAAACAAAAGTCTGTAAGATCAAGGAAGGTGATTCTTTGAAGGTCAGTTTATAAGCAAATAAATCAGAAACATTATGAAGAAAACATTTTTTTCAGCATTCTGTATGCTCCTTTTGATGAATTCGTGTATGAACAATACAGACAAATATATTCGTCCGAGAATTGATTTGTCTGGAAAATGGGCTTTCCGCATGGATTCTGTATCTGCCTATTCCGATTCATTGCTTTTGCCGGGAACAACTGATACAAACAAGAAAGGAATAAAGAATGAAAAAATGGATGAAACAACTTATTTGTCCCGAACTTATTCATATTCCGGCAAGGTTTGGTATCAGAAAACTGTTACTGTTCCTGAAAATTGGAAAGATAAGAATATCAACCTTTTTATGGAACGAACCAAACCAACACAAGTTTGGGTGGATAATAAGCCAGTGGGAAGTAATACTGATATTTCCGTTCCTCAGACTTATGATTTGAGTGAAGTTCTTTCTCCTGGTGAACATATCATAACTATAATGGTTGACAACGGAGCTTCCGTCCCTAAACAGGTGATTACAAGTTCTCATGCTTATACAGAGTCAACGCAGACAAACTGGAACGGAGTTATCGGAAAATTCTATATTGAAGCTGTTGATAAGTGTCATATTAAAAATGTACAGGTTTATCCTGATTATGACGCTAAGAAAGCTTTGGTAAAAGTTGAATTTTCAGGTATTGAAAGTGCAGACGCTCCGGCTATAATAAAATGTGAAGCAGAAACATGGAATACGGATAAGAAACAGAGCATAAAGATTGAGCAGAAGCTGGAAAAAATATCTTCAAATGTATGTGAGTTAATGCTTGACTTGGGTGAGAATGCTGCTACATGGAGTGAGTTCGATCCGGCTCTCTATCGGGTCAATGTTTCTTTGAATTGTGGTAATATGTCCGATTCCCAAAGTGTGAACTTTGGATTGAGGAAATTCGAGACTAAAGGCACACAGTTTAGCATAAATGATATGATAACATTCCTCAGAGGAAAACATGATGCTTGTGTTTTTCCTTTGACTGCTCATGTGGCAATGGATGTTGATTCGTGGAGACATTATTTCCGTGTTGCCAAAGAATATGGAATTAATCACTACCGTTTCCATTCATGGTGTCCGCCTGAAGCTTGTTTTGAGGCTGCCGACATTGAAGGAATATATTTGCAACCAGAACTTCCTTTCTGGGGAGGACTGAATTCTAAAGACTCAGTGTTGGTTTCTTTTTTGAGAAAAGAAGGTGTTACCATTCAGAACGAGTACAGTAATCACGCTTCATTTGTTATGTTTGCCTTGGGTAATGAAATAAGTGGTGAAGATGCTGTGCTTAGAGATTTGATAGGAACTTTCCGTAAAATTGAAGACAGGCATATGTATGCTTATGGCTCAAACAATAGTCTTGGATTCAAAGGCCAGCAGGAAGGTGAGGATTTCCTTGTTACTTGCCGTGTCGGTCAGGAAAATGATACATCGTTTGTCACTCATGCACGTGCTTCATTCTCTTTTGCCGATGCTTATGATGGTGGATATATGAATCATACATATCCAAATACACGTATGGACTTTTCGGGAGCCGTGAGCCGCAGTACTGTTCCGGTTATCGGACATGAGACAGGACAATATCAGGTATATCCTAATTATAATGAAATGGATAAATATACCGGAGTTTTGGAACCTCGTAATTTCGTCGTGTTCAAGAAAAGACTTGAAGATGCCGGAATGGGCGGACAGGCTGAAGATTTCTTTAAAGCATCCGGACGTTGGGCTGCTGAACTTTACCGTGCTGATATCGAGATGAACCTCAGAACTGAGGGTATGGGTGGTTTCCAGTTGCTCGACTTGCAAGATTATCCTGGTCAAGGATCGGCGTTTGTCGGAATCCTCGACGCATTTATGGATAGCAAAGGTCTGATTAAACCGGAGGAATGGCGTCAGTTCTGTAATGAGGTTGTGCCAATGGTTAAGATGTCTTCATATACTTATTTGTCTGACCAACCTTTTGAGGGAGAAATCTATATTGCAAATTATTCCAAAGATTCTCTATCTGAAGATTTGGAATGGAAACTATCCGGTGCAGATGGAAGAACACTGGCATTGGGTAATGAAAAGATCGATATACCGCAGGGGAAATTAGGTTTTGTGAAGAAACTGTCTGTTGATTTGTCTTCTGTCTCAAAAGCCGAAAAATGTATGCTCTCGTTGAAGATAGGTAATACTGGTTATGCAAACAGTTATCCTGTGTGGGTTTATCCAGCAAAGCTGGATTTTTCTCATTCAGAAAATATTGTGGTGGCAGATAACCTTGCCTCTTTGAAGAAAGAGTTAGAGCGAGGGAAAAAGGTACTTTATTTCCCGAATTTGGAGAAATATAAGGAATCAACGGTAGGAGGTCTGTTCCAGACAGATTATTGGAACTATAGGATGTTCCGAACTATCTGTGAAAACATTAAGAAACCCGTTTCACCAGGAACGATGGGACTGTTAATGAACCCGGCACATAGTTTGTTTACGGAATTTCCAACAGAATATCACACCAGCTGGCAATGGTTCCCGATAATAAAGAGTAGCCGTCCACTTATTTTGGACAATACTCCTTCTGAATATAAACCGATAATTCAGGTTATCGATAATATAGAGCGCAATCATAAGCTCGGCTTATTATTTGAATTCAAGGTTGGTGAAGGAAAACTTCTGGTGTGTATGTCTGATATTCTATCTGTACAGGATAAGCCGGAAGCTCGTCAGTTCTATTATGCCTTGTTGAAATATATGGATTCAGATTCATTTAATCCGTCTTTCTCTGTTGATGCAAATGAGCTTTCCCGAATATTCGAATGTAAAGGAGCAAAATCTTCCATTCAGTCCTTGCGTAATATCTCATATGATATTGACGCTGATTGATAGGTTTGTATGTTTGTTTTTAGGGTAATTAATTAGCTATACTTGTAATTTACCAGTAAATTTGTAGAAATAACCTTATTAAAATACCGCATATGAAGAAATGTAGTTTATGGACGGGCTGTCTGTTATTGGCACTGTTGTTGTCAAGTGGATTTGTAAGTGCGAAATCAGGAGATAAGGATGGTAACATGTCTTCTGAATATACTGTGGCTGCCTACATCTGGCCATCGTGTCATGACGATCCGATGGGTAGAGAGGTGCTGTGGCCGGATGGTACGGGTGAATGGGAGATTATCAAGAAAGGAAATCCCCGATTTCCGGGACATTATCAGCCGAAGGTCCCGTTATGGGGATATGAATTGGATAATGACCCGAAAGTAATGGAGCGTTGGATTGATTTGGCTACTGATCATGGGGTAAATACTTTTATCTTTGATTGGTATTGGTTTAATAACGGACCATTTCTGGAAAGTTGTTTGAATGACGGATTTCTGAAAGCTCCGAATAATCGGAAGATGAATTTCTATATTATGTGGGCCGATCATGATGTGGCCCGTAACTATTGGAATGTGCATCGGTATAAGGATGATGATTCCCGGTTGTGGGACGGAGCGATTGATTGGCCTAACTTCAAGATAGTGGTACAGCGGGTGATAGAGCAATATTTCAAACAGCCTAATTATTATAAGATAGAGGGTGAACCGGTATTCTCTGTTTTCAGTGTGGATAATTTGATCAAGACTTTCGGCTCTTTGGAAGAAACCCGTAAAGGACTGGATTATTTCCGGGCAGAAGTGAAAAAAGCCGGTTTCCCCGGTTTGCATATTCAGTTAATGACAGGAGGAGAGCCGAATGATCATTTCTTAAACCAGATAAAGGTTTTAGGAATTAGCAGCTTGACTTTGTATAACTGGGGCGGACCGCATCCGGAAGATTATATCCAATGGGGCACTGAAGCTTTTGAACGTCTGGAGAAATGGAGTGAGGCTGTTTCCATTCCTTATTTTCCGAATGCCTCTATAGGTTGGGATGATACGCCACGTTTCCCTCATAAGACGCAGAAGGATGTGGTTCATTTTAACCAGTCGCCCAGATCGTTTGCCGCCTTTCTACAAAAAGCGAAGGAATATTGTGACAATCATCCCGAACAGCCCAAGCTGATCACCATTTATGCATGGAATGAGTGGGTTGAAGGTGCTTATCTTTTGCCGGATGTAAAGTATGGCTTTGATTACATCCAGGCGGTTAAAGAGATTACGGTCGATAAGCAGTATGAAGTGTATAAGAAAAAATGATATTATGCCAGGCTTTCTAAAAGTCTTGATAGTATCTTCATATACATTTGCGGCTCTTCCTTCCTCAACCAACAACCGGCGTTGCTGTGCATGTCTCCGCCTACCGGCAGACAGAGGCTGAGGCAAGGATAACTCCGATCGTCGGGGGATTGTTTTTCTCCATAAATCCAGGTTTCATCAGGCAGGGCGTCGTGAAGGAAGACACAAGGCTGTTCTGCCTCCTGGATGGAAGAAATGATTTGATAGGCGGTGAGGAGATCGAAGCCACGGTCGTTTTCGATCGTGAAGGAAACAGCGTCGTCCCAGCCTTCGTTTGTTACATCGAGAACCAGAATGGCTTGCGGATGCCAGGTCTGCTGGTGAAACCAGCGCTTGACTTCCTGAGCTCCTCTGGATTCGATCTCTTCGTCTCCGGTAAAGGCGATCAGCACAGGGTCGCCTATTTTGTTTTCCAGCATCAACTGGACTAAGGCTGTATTGGTGGCGCTGTTGTCGAATGTGCCTTTCCAACAGCTATCGGATTCTTCACAGAAACAACGGTCGTATACCGTATCGATGTGAGAGGAAACGAGTAACCGGGCTTTTGACGGGGTAACATCTTTCTTTCCGTAGATGATGGACAGTTTCCCTTCATACAATACCTCATAAGGAGAACGTTGCAGCAGACTCTTGATTTGTTCCAACCGCCGGGTTTGTGTAAATATTTCTCCGTTGTCTTTACTTTCTACTGTCAGTAAAGGTAATAATTCAGAATAGGTCATAAGGCTGTTTTTATCGGTTCAACAGATGTCGGATGGCTGCTATCGGATGATACAGAAGCATACGTGGACCGCTGAAGCGCATGACTTCCCGCATCTTTTCCCGCATGGCTGGTTTGTAGCAGTGAATCGGGCATTTCTCACAGGAGGTTTTGTTTTCTCCAAACGGACAATGCTCTAATCGGGCGTAAGCATAATCGAGTAAAGCTTGGCAACTTGGGCATAATTCGGTATTGCCTTCTTTCTTCCGGCAATATAATTTAACCATGATAGTTACTATATGTTTTTCTTTCTTAATTCTCGACATTTTTGCCATACAGTAATAAATGCTGTCTGTTAAATCTTCTCTATCTTTGCTGCAAAATTAGAAAACCTTATGGCTTCTTCAAAAGAAATGACGGCTGGAAAACCGTTGACGCTCATTTTTAGTTTTACATTGCCTTTGCTGCTGGGAAACTTATTACAGCAGACTTATTCTCTGATTGATGCGGCAATCGTTGGAAAGTTTTTAGGTATTAATGCGTTGGCCTCTGTTGGAGCCAGTACATCTGTCGTTTTTCTGATATTGGGTTTCTGTAACGGCTGTTGTTGCGGTTTCGGTATTCCAGTCGCACAGAAGTTCGGTGCACGTGATTATGAGACGATGCGCCGTTATGTGGCTGTCAGTCTGCAGCTGGCTGTTGTCATGTCTATATCCATTGCTATCATTACCAGTCTTTTCTGTTCGAATATTCTGCGCATTATGCAGACGCCTGAGAATATATTTGAAGATGCTTACCTGTATTTGCTGGTGACGTTTATCGGTGTGCCGTGTACCTTCTTTTATAATCTTCTGGCCAGTATTATTCGGGCCTTGGGCGACAGTAAGACGCCTTTTTATTTTCTGATATTCTCTACCGTACTCAATGTTTTGTTGGATTTGTTTTGTATTCTGGTCTTAGGCTGGGGCGTATTGGGCGCAGGTATTGCTACGGTGATAGCTCAAGGTGTTTCAGCTGTTCTGTGTTATTTTTATATGTACCGTCATTTCCAGATTATCCAGGGAGATAAGAATGATCGGAAATTCCGTCCGAGACTGGCGGGGAATTTATTGGGAATCGGAGTGCCGATGGGATTGCAGTTCTCCATTACGGCAATAGGAAGTATCATGTTGCAGAGTGCGAACAATGCGTTGGGAACAGCTTGCGTGGCAGCCTTTACGGCAGCGGCTCGTGTGAAGATGTTCTTTATGTGTCCGTATGAAAGTTTAGGTATTGCCATGGCGACTTATGTGGGGCAGAACTACGGGGCCGGCAAGCCTGAGCGTGTCTGGCAAGGAATTAAGTCGAGTGTGGGCATGATGCTGATCTATGCAGTGTTTACCTTTACCGTATTGATGCTGGCTTCAAAGCAAGTCTTGTACTTGTTTGTTGATCCGGGTGAGACAGAGATTTTGAAAGATGCCATGCTTTACTTGCATGTGTCTGCCATCTTTTTCCCATTAGTCGGTCTTTTGTGCATTTTGCGTTATTCCATCCAGGGCGCCGGATTCACGAAACTGTCTATGTTCTCGGGTGTAGCCGAAATGATCGCCCGTATATTGGTCAGTTTGTTAGCTGTTCCGGTTTGGGGTTATACGGCGGTTTGTTTGGGCGATGCTACAGCCTGGCTGTTTGCCGACTTGTTCTTGGTTCCTGCATTTTACTATGTATATCAGAAGATTAAGCAGATAAAGCCAGCCTGATTAAATATACGCCGGCTTTTCATGAAAACACGCCGGCTTTTGCCCAAAAGCCGGCGTGTATTAAGACAAAACCTACGAGGAATGCAAATGATTCTCGCAGGTTTTATGATCGATCTTCGTTTATTTTGAAATGAGAGGATTCAAACTTCTATTTTATAGTTTAGTCATCCGTTTCGGAGAACCATGCCAAGAACATCCTAAGCAGAATACTTCTGATAAGTCAAACCCTTCGGTTGATTCATCCGGGTTCTTGGGAATAACCTGTCCGTCGGCAGTGACATAAACCAGCCGGCGTTCGCCTGCTTCATTCTTTACATACATGGCAGCGATCTTGCATTGCGGGCACAGTAATTTACGCATAGTTGTCAAAATTTATTTCTTAAATACCAGATAAACGGCTGCTACCAGGAATACGAAAGCCAGGGCATGGTTCCATTTGAAAGACTCACCTTTGAAGGCAATGGTGCTGAATACAACGAATACCACCAACGTGATGACTTCCTGAATGACTTTCAGTTGAATCAGGCTGAACGGACCTCCGTTGTCGCGGAAGCCGATACGGTTAGCTGGAACCTGGAAGCAATATTCAAAGAAGGCTAAGAACCAGCTGAAGAGGATAACACCTATCAGGGGTAAGTGTTCGAACCAGCTGAATTGTTGTTTCATTTTCAGATGCCCGTACCAGGCACATGTCATGAAGATGTTGGAAATAATCAACATCGCAATGGTTTGTAATGCTTGGAAATTCATATTTATTGTTTATTTCTCTGAGGTAAATAATCCGTTTGTATGTTGGTCATGCTTCCCCACAAACTATACCGGGCTTCGGGATTGATTTCTTCCATGCGCCGGAGCAAGTCTTTCATCTCACTTCGGCTCGAAGCTGTTTCGTAGGGGCAGTTTTTGATCTGTTTCTGATACGAGCGCCATGCCGCTACGGCGGTCAGTTCTTTTTCGCTGACCAGGCAGAGCGGACGGATGATTTCCATCTCAAACTTATTCATTTTCAGTTTAGGCGGCATAGTTCCGAAAGCCCCCTGATGAATCAGGTTCATCAAGAGGGTTTCCAGAATATCATCCTGATGATGCCCTAAGGCAATCTTGTTGCATCCGTGGGCTTTGGCTATTTCAAACAAAGCCTTGCGCCGCATCCATGAACAAAGAAAGAACGGTGATTTCCGTTTGTCGGTCGAGGCATCAAAACTGGTTTCATGCAGGACGAAGGGAATATCATACTGGGCGGCCATCCGGCGCAGATAGTCAGTGTCGGAACTGTATGGGATGTTCGTCATGACGATGTGTGCAACTACCAGCGAGAACTTCGGCTGGAAGATACGCGAACGCCGTCCCAGGAATTCCACCAGAGCCAATGAATCCTTTCCTCCCGACAAGCCAATCAATATTTTATCTCCTTCGGCTATCAACTGATAGTCCCGGATTGCCTTTCTGATTTTCTCTTCCACTTTCAGAAAGAGCCGTTCTTCTTCTGTTCGTTTTGCCATATTTCCAAATAACGGCACAAAGATAGAATAAAACACAATTTTATGATTATCTTTGAAGCTGGAATCTATTATAAAAAAGAGAATAAAGAGATGAAACCGTTCGTAACAAAACTGCTTTATACTTTGGGCGTGACTGTCGTTTGCGGTCAGTTGCAGGCTCAGAGTCTGGATCAGGCAAAGAAATTATACAATGAAGGACAATACGCCGAAGCAAAACCCGCTTTTGAGAAACTGGTCAAGCAATCCCCGAGTAATTCGTCATATAATCTCTGGTATGGAGTGTGCTGCTATGAAACGGGTGATCTGGCAGCCGCCGAAAAGTCTCTCTCCTTCGCTGTGAAACGCCGGGTAATAGAAGCCTATCGCTATTTGGGAGAAGTCTATTTCAAAACCTACCGGTTTGAGGATGCCGTAGATATGTACGAACAGTATATTGAATGGCTGGAGAAAAAGAAACGGGAGACGGAATCTGCCGAATTGCGCCTGGATATCCTGCAGGACGCGAAACGCATGATGGATAAGGTGGAGAATATCCAGATTATTGACAGCATGGTAGTGGATAAGGATGACTTCCTTTCGGCTTATACCTTGAGTGAAGAGAGCGGACGGCTGATGAGTTACGAATCGTTCTTCAAGAAACCGGGTGTTTCATCTTCGGTCTATATGAACCAGAAAGGTGA
>OKSX01001212.1_pt1 | contig 13529 bp, 6 predicted proteins | sample 1606391 | NCBI WGS metagenome assembly OKSX01 (sample SAMEA3879578, study PRJEB24766) | human gut metagenome | biome: human-associated habitat; feature: feces | place: USA | collected 1985/1987
GGGAGTAAAGGTATATCCTTTTACCAACTTTGTCGTGTTTCTCAAGTCCCTGTGTACGGCATACGGCGATGAGATATGCGCTGAGAAGAACAAACTGAAATCTCACTTTGCTAATTACTAAATTTATAGATAGTTGCAATTTGTTGAGTTTGTATTAATTTACCAATAAATAAAAAATAATTTTATGAAAAAAAAGATGTTTTGTTTAGGGATACTATTCTTGTTTGCATGTGACTTGTCGCTCAATGCACAACAAACAATGAGTGTCATCCCTCCTATTGTTCATGACTATGCTACTGCTACTAAAGATTTTCCTGTGGTAGACGTCCACCGGGAATGTGCAACCATCCGTTACGATTCACATGATTATAAAGGAGTAATTCGTGCTATCAACGATTTACACAAAGACATCGAACGCGTGACCGGTGCAAAAACCAATGTATCTGCCGATGCCGTTTCCGGGAAGTACGAAATCATAATCGGAACGTTAGGAAAAAGCAAGGTTATAGATGCTCTCGCCGCTTCCGGCAAGATAAAGCTTCGGAACTTGCAAGGGAAATGGGAAAGCTTTGTAATAGCAACTGTTGAAAATCCGAGTCCCGGCATCCGACAAGGGCTGGTCATTGCCGGCAGTGATAAACGAGGCACCATATATGGTATTTATGAACTTTCACAGCAATTAGGTGTCTCCCCATGGTACTGGTGGGCAGATGCTCCTGTGCAAAAGCGCAAGTCTGCCTATATCAAATCCGGCTATTACGAATCAGGCGAACCTAAGGTGAAATACCGGGGCATCTTTATTAATGACGAGTGGCCTTCCTTCGGCAACTGGGCTACCGAAAAATTTGGTGGCGTCAACTCCAAGATGTATGTACATCTTTTTGAGCTGTTGTTACGTTTGAAGGCTAACTACCTCTGGCCCGCCATGTGGGCAAGTGCATTTAACGAAGATGATCCGATGAATCCGATTTTGGCCGATGAGTACGGAATTGTCATGGGAACCTCCCACCATGAACCAATGATGCGCGCCCATAAAGAATACACCCGAAGAAAAGAAGAAGTAGGTCCTTGGGACTATAAGACAAACAAAGAACGGCTTGATAACTTTTTCCGTAAGGGTATGGAACGGAATAAAAACTTCGAAAATGTCGTAACTATCGGTATGAGAGGTGATGGAGACGTGGCGATGAGCAAGGAAGGCGATGAGGCTAATATGCAGGTACTGAAAAAAGTTATAGAAGGTCAGCGGCAGGTATTAAAAGAGGTGTATGGAAAAGAACCGTCTGAGATCCCCCAGCTATGGGCTATATTCACCGAAGTGCAACGTTATTATGATGCAGGTTTTACAGTACCCGATGATGTAATGCTGCTTTTCTGCGATAACAACTGGGGGTATATTCGGCGTACAGGTCCCGACAAAGAAAAGAAACGCAAGGGAGGGATGGGATTGTATTACCACATAGACATGAACGGTGGTCCATGGAATGACCGGTGGGTTACCACGACTACCATACCTAAATTACGCGAACAGTTCCATCTGGCATATCAATCGGGCATCGATGACCTTTGGGTGGTCAATGTAGGTGATATCAAGCCTAAAGAACTTCCAATCGATTTCATTATGCGTTATGCGTGGAATCCCGACGCTATACCGGCAGATAAAACAAAAGATTATATGATAGATTGGGCACGACACATTTTTGGGAAAGAATATGCCGGAGAAATAGCCGATATCATATCTAAGTACACCAAATATAACTTGTTACGCAAAGCGGAAGTGCAACTTCCCGATGTGTTCAGCATTGTCAATTACCATGAAGCCGACCGTATGTTGGCCGCATGGAAGGAACTTACAGTAAAAGCCGAGGAACTGGAACACAAACTATCACCAGAAGCCAAAGATGCTTATTATCAACTGGTACTCTATCCGGTGAAAGCCTCTGCCGGAGTGGCTGAGATCTATCTTTCAGTCGGCAAAAATCGTTTATATGCAAAACAAGGGCGTGTCAGTGCCAATGATTATGCAGACCGCGCAAAAGAATTATTCAATCGCTACAATAATGAAACAGCCAACGGAAAATGGAAACATATGATGTCTGACAAACATATTGGCTATACGAAATGGTATATGCCCAAGGACAATGAATTACCTGAACTGTCAATGGTGAATCCGCTGGGTTCTCCAAGTCTCGGTGTTGCGGTGGAAGGCAGCGAAGCAGCCTGGCCACTTATGGCAAAACAGCTTTCATTGCCGGTGTTCGATGCCCTGAACAATCAGACTCATTATATAGAGGTTTTCAATCGTGGAGTAGGAGAAATTGAATATACCGTTCTCACCTCCCAACCGTGGATAAAGGTAGATGAGTCCGAGGGCAAAGCAGCTAAAGACAATCGCCTGCATGTTTCCATTGACTGGTCCAAAGCACCACAAGGTACGGTAGAAGGAAATGTAGAAATAGTATGCGGCAAGAGTAAAGCAGAAGTAAAAGTAACGATTGTCAACACAGCACTCCCCCATAGCAAAGAGACGTTCTTTGGAACACTGGCCCATTCCGAATTCTCCATACCGGCACACGCTTATAATGCCAACATTTCAGGGAAACAGGCAGCTTGGGTCTTTATTCCGGATTTGGGTAGAGGCAAAGGCTGCATGGGAATAACGCCAGTGACGGCGTCCAGCACATTGACACACAAGAAAGCTGCCCGTCTGGAATATAAGATATACCTTCCTTCGGCAGGAAAAACAACAGTAGCTTTAGGTATTTTACCTACCCAAGATGTCAATCCGGCACGCGGACTCCGCATAGCGGTAGGCATAGATGAAAAAAAGCCCATAGTACTGGATGCTCGAAAAGGTTTTGTCGATACTTTTGAAGAATACAATTCCCAAAACCTTGCTCTATCAAAAGTATTGAAAGCACTCCCCACTAAAAGTACTTTGGCCCTAAGCGGTAAAGGCATGTATTTAAGAAATGAAGTATTTGATAATATACGCTGGTTGGATGTAGAAATAGATGTGGAGAAACCGGGATTCCATACACTGAAAGTTTATATGGTTGACCCTGAAATTGTATTGGAAAAGATTGTGGTGAATCCGGATAACAGTCGGCCGAGTTATTTAGGAGCACCATCCAAGCAACACAGCATTACAACTATAGAAGAAAAGCCACTATCTACTATTTTGTATAAATAGAAAATTATAGGATTCGAGTTTTATACTTGAATCCTATTTTTTAATATAATTATATTAGTGACTGATCTATGTTTATATAAATGTTTATTTATGGGGGACTGAATAAGCAACATCTGACTTAGTGTGCCAATATTCATTATTTATATATAGAACCTGAAAGGAAGCAGGTAATTTAGAAATGCAGGACCTATAAAGGAGGTGTTGCCTTTATGCGTAGATGCCTCTTTTAAAAATTATAATAGATCCTTCTCCGAAGGGAGCATTATAAAAGTCTTTCGTAGAGAGCGTTTGATATCATTATATACTATAGGTTTGCTCGGATCGCAATGGCATTACTGAAAGAAAAGCCTGTAATTATCTTGTAAATAGATAGCTATGGGCTTTATTATTTGCTCCTTGCTTGTGGGCTACAGAAAGTTGATCAGCAAATCATTTACGATTGTTGGATTGCTACTTTTATGGGATTAATGCTTGCTGTAATTTTTCCCAATTTTCGTTGAGTGCCTGCATTGATGGAAATAATAAATTGGCTCCTGCATCTAATAGCACTTGTGCATCCAATGGACCGGTATTGACGGCAATCGTGAATATCCCCGCCGCTACTCCGGCTTGTACACCGATAGGAGCATTTTCAACGACGATGGCTTCATTGGCCTTTATCCCGGCCTTTTCCAGTCCCATGAGATAGGGCTCAGGGTTGGGCTTTCCATATCTTACGTCAAAGGCGGTCACCATATGTTCACGTTGGAACATGCCGGGAAAATTGTGGGCAAGGCGATCCAGTAAAGAGAGTTGACCAGAACCGGTTACCAGTATGGGAGTTAATCCTTCTGCTTTTATTTTCTGTAATATTTCCCAGGAACCGGGCATGCGTCCAGGCTCGGGATGCTTGTTGAATTCTGCACTTTTTTCTGCATAGATACTTTCTATCAGTTCGGGAGTGGCATCCTGTCCGTACTGGCGTTGATAGACGATATTGATTGTAGCTGCTCCGGTACGTCCTTCGTGCATGTAGGCTTCTTCACGACTCAGATGCAGGCCGCGACGTTCCATGACCTTGTGCCAAGCGTCGGCATGATAGGGCATGGAGTTGAAAAGTACACCGTCCATATCGAAAAGTACGGCTTTCAACCGAATGTCAGAGTGCCCATGGTGTTTCAGATAACGGGAAATAGCGACTTCAAACATAATTTGTTGTTGTATAGGGCACAAAATTACACAAAATCTGTATTCAAACTTTGAAAAAAATAGGAATATTGTCATTTATGTATTGAAATTACAGATTTATTGATTTTATTTCATAACTTTACTATTTATTAGGTATATCATTGTTCTAATACATCCACTATGAGCATACAGGAAAGACTGAATTTAGAGAGAGAAAATGTGCAATTGAAGAAAGAACTAAGCGTGCTGAAAAGAAAAATGGAACTACTGGAGTCCAATCGCTCTTTGAATTCTTTTTCTCAGCATCTGATAGATAAGATGCAGGCAATAATTTTTATAAAGGATGTAACAAATGGTTTTCGCTATTACAGAGTTAATGATGCTTTCTGCTCCATACAACATTTATCGCGCCAAGAGGTTATAGGGAAAACAGATTATGACTTGTTCTCACTTGAAGAGGCAGAGAAATATCGCAGGGACGATGAAGCGACAGTGAGCATGAGAGGAGATTTTACATTGCGTGAAATGGTGCATTTTCAGGGAGAGGAGAAGATTATATTGCAAACGACTAAATCGTATGTAGAAACTTCTGAAGGAAATCAGTTGTTGGTATGCGTCTCTTACGATATAACGGAGCATATTCAAAAAGAAAGAATGATGGAAAGTCTCATGAAAGATGAGCAGGAAGCGCATCAGATGATGAAAGCCATTTTTCATAAGTTACCATCCGCTATTCTTATTAAGGATATAGAGGATGATTATCGTTTTTATATTATCAATCAAAAGTTTGAGCAGATGTGTAATATGCCCAAAGAACTGTTGGTAGGCAAGACTGATTACGATATTTTTCCGAAAGAAGAGGCTGACAAATACAGGCAAGATGATGTAGCGGCTACTTCCTGTGAAGAGAGTGACCCTATGTTGATTCATGAAATTGTTACTTCTCCCGACCGGGGTACACATACTCATTTGCAAACCATAAAATTTTCTTTCACTTTCAAAAGGAAGAAATTGTTGGTGTGTGTGGGAAACGATGTAACTTTGCAATACCAGATGATGGAGCAATTGCGTGATGCTTTGAGCAAGGCGGAGCAGGCAGATACGTTGAAGGCGCAATTTATAGCTAATATGAGTCATGAGATCAGGACGCCGCTGAATTCGATTATTGGTTTTTCACAGCTCATGGCAGAGGCTGAAAATCAAACGGACCGGGATGAATATAACCGTATTATCAGCCTTAATAATAACTTGTTGCTGAATCTTTTTGAAGACGTGCTGAACCTATCGATGCTGGATTCGGATAATATGTCTTTTAAAAACGATGAATTTGATTTCTCGGCAATGTTCGATGAGCTTGCTGTCTTGATGAGGGAAAAAGTGAGTAATCCGGAAGTAGAGTTTATTTGTGAAAACCCTCTTCAAACTTTAATGGTCAAAACCGACCGGGAACGTTTGACGCAGGTTATCGGTAATCTGATAACCAATGCTGCTAAGTTTACCGGACAGGGATATATTAAAATGGGATATGCCCGTAAAAATGACGGCGTGCAGATCTATGTGGAAGATACTGGGTTGGGTATTGAAGAGAAAAATCTGGTGGAAGTGTTTGACAGGTTCAAGAAGTTAAATGTTTTCATTCAGGGCACAGGCTTGGGACTACCTATATGCAAGTCCATCGTCAATCAGATGGGAGGTGAGATTTGGGTGGAGTCCGAATATGGGAAAGGAAGCACATTCTATGTATGGCTTCCTTGTTTATGCTGAATTTATGGTGATCGGACCTATGTAAAAATGAAGCATTTCTTGAGGGTGGCTGATACTTCATCTTGCAGCTTTCGGGCGTTGAGTGGTTTGGACATATAACCTGTGAATCCGCTTTCCATTATTTTTTGTTTGTCCGAAGCATAGGCGTATGCCGTAACTGCGATGATTGGTATGCTTTTCGATAACTCTCGTATCTGGTGAGTAGCTTCATATCCGTTCATATTGGGCATATTGATATCCATTAGGATGAGGTTTGGATGATGAAGGGAATATAGCTCGACTGCTTCTTTTCCGTCGCGTGCATGAATTAGTTGAAAATCTTTTTGCAAAATGGAATGAAAGAGCCGGTAATTGCTTTCGTCATCTTCAGCTATAAGTATGGTTATTTGTTTGTCTTTGGAGAGTTCAGATAGTTCAACGGGCTTGTCTGTACTTTCATTTGCGGTGCCTGTATGGTAGGGAAGTGTAAACCAGAAAGTACTTCCATTTCCTACTTTGGAGTCTACTCCTATTTCCCCGCCCATGGCATCTACTATGCTTTTGCATATAGAAAGGCCCAATCCGGTTCCCTGCGCAAAGTTATTCAGCTTAATGAAACGTTCAAAAATTTTATCTTGTTTTTCTGCCGGAATACCGCATCCTGTATCGGTTACATAAAAATAGATTTTCTCTTTTTGCAGTTTGTAACCGAAGGTGATTTTACCTTTTTGTGTGAACTTAATGGCATTGTTCAGTAAGTTGATGATGATTTGAGACAGGCGGTTACGTTCGGTAATCACCCAGCAGTTGTCATTGTCCGGGATCATTTCAAGGCATACATCCGGAGAGGTAATGCGCATAAGGGCGGTGCTTTCCAACTCATTCATTAAAACATTCAGATCAAGGCTGGAATAGTTGAAGTCCAGTGAACCGGCTTCAATTTTGGCAATGTCCAATACGTCGCTGATAAGTTGCAGAAGTAGTTGGTTGTTGTTCTCTATAATATTGATATATTCACTTTTTTCTTCCTCTTCTTCCGCTGTGGCTAGTATGGAGGAGAAGCCTACGATTGCGTTGAGTGGCGTACGTATTTCGTGGCTCATGTTTGCAAGGAAAGCTGACTTCAGCCGGTCTGATTCTTCGGCGCGGTTTTTGGCATTTATGAGTTCCTGTTCGTTCCGCTTGCGGTCGGTAATGATAAGTAGGGATCCGATGAGTGAGATAGGATGTCCCTGTTCATTCCTCTGTTCCACTACGGCGCGCGCCTCTACCCAGTTGATGTATTCTTTGCCGTTTTTTTTGATGACGGTGCGGAACTCTTCTTTCAGTGCCTTTACTCTACCTAAGATGAGTGCTTGGTAGTCGTCTCTTATCCGTTCTGCATCATCAGGGTGTATGTTGTTGAAGTAGTCGGCTTCGTGGATAATCCGTACTCCTCGTTCATCCTTTACACCGGTGGCAAGTTCGAAAGGAGAACGGTTGGCATCGCAGGTGATGGCATGCTTCTGCAGGTCCCAATGCCAAGGGATGATATGTGCGATGTCTAATGCCAATGCCAGTTTATTGTTGGCGGCTCGTAACAATTCCTGTGTCTGGTGTAGGGTAGTGGTATTTACGCCAAAAATGTCTATTAGATTTTCCTCAGCGGCTTGACGTATTATTACTTCATAGAAGGCGTTCTGCTCTTCAAAATAGTAGGTGAATACAATCGACCTTCTTTCTTGAAAAACAATTCTGGCAAATTGCATAAAATACTCTTCCGTCTGGTGAGGAAACATGCTTGAATTGACTTGTTCCTGCTTTTGCTTGGAGCAAAATAACTCTTTGAACAAGATGTTGGCATTGATGTAGCGCATGCTTTCGGGAATACCATTTTCATTGAACATTACCTGTTCCTGCACGTAGAATACGGGCATGTTCTCAAGAAGCTTGTTATGGCTTCTTAACAACATGATTTCTTTCTGCTGAAATTTATGTTTTATGTATGAGACGATGCCCAGTACTGAAAGAATCAACAGGCAGATGCTAATTTGTAACTTATATCGTTGCCATAGCGTGGGCGGTTTGTTGATAAATAGGGTGTTGGGTGGGCAAAGCTTTTCTGACATTCCCCGTTGTTTCAGTGCATTATAATCAATAACGGGATAGCTCTTGTCGGGAGTATAGAATGGGATGTCTCGCGCTTCTCTTCCGTTGATGATACTACGAAGGCATTGCAACAAGTGCTTTATGGTGGCATCATTGTCGTAGAAGTATCCTCCGATGAACCCGCCCTCTGCGAGGAAGGACTCTCTTAGTGTAAAAACTCCTTTATTGGCCGACATAATGAAACGATAATCTTCCGTTGACATTGTGATGAGATGTCCCAACAGATTCTCCCTTACGCAGAACCAGGAACCGAATAACATTCCTACGGTAGGGTTTTCATTGGTCAGCAGATACTTTCTCAAGTTTGGTACTGCAGGGTTGGAATTGGGATAGATGCGTTTATACTCAATGTTCGGGTAGCTGGATAATAGGTAACTTTTAATCTCTTTTTCGTGTATCCTGTTGATGAAAAGTTTGTCAGCGGCAAAAATAAATGTTTTTATGCCGGGCTGTATCTTCATCATCATGTCAATGGTTTCCTTGCAATAAGTAGGGCATAGTATGAAAGTGAAATTATATTTGTCTTTGAGCCCTGAGATGGAAAAGATGGAGTCTTTCGGTATTTCTGCCGATTCATACTCCGGATAGTTATACCGGGGCGAGGTGTAGCTATCCCGTCCGGCACACAAAATGATGGGGATATCTCCCCATTCTTTCTTGATTCTGTCACGTAAAGTAAACGCCATGTTGCCTATCAGTACGACAGAGTGGGGTTTGGTGTTTTCATAGCGTTGGAATAACGTGTTTACGGAATGCTGGTAAAGGGAGTCGTTTTTGATAAGAATGGAGTGCAAGTGGCTCACATAGGCACTGGTGTTCGACATTTTCCCCACTTCTTGCATAATGGGCACGATAATACTGTTACTCCATGCGGCTTGTTCGTTATATGAATTGATGATCAGAAGGTTATGGGAACTTTTATTCGATAGGGCGAATATAGGTTGAATGAAAAGTAAGCATAAGCAGAGGCTATGGATTTTTTTGAGTATCGGTGTGCTCATAGTATGTAGGTTTGTTGTTATTGTCGGTGATGTGTGTATCTTCTCTGAAGCACCTCTGTTGGTGTTGAAGGCCGGATTGCGGAATATGGATCCTATTTCCGAGCAATGTGTTTTGAAAAAGGTGTCAAGACTAAAACTTGCTATTAATAGCCTGGTTTAGTTTTGACACCTTGGATATAGTTGGTTATTTACAGTCTTGCCCGAATAGCTTTGGATTCTTCTTCGTAACCCGGTTTGTTCAATAGGGCGAACATGTTTTTCTTGTAAGCCTCGACACCCGGTTGGTTGAATGGATTGACACCCAAAAGATAGCCACTGATACCGCATGCTTTTTCAAAGAAATACAGCAGTCCGCCGATACTTTCTTCATTCAATGCAGGGATGACGATGCGTATGTTGGGTACGCCACCGTCTACGTGGGCCAACTGTGTTCCTAATTCTGCCATTTTGTTGACTTCATCCACACGTTTGCCGGCGAGGAAATTCAGTCCGTCCAAATTCTGGGCATCACTTGGAACTTCCAGTTTATGGTTGGTTTTTTCCACTGAAATTACAGTTTCGTAAATGGTGCGTTCGCCTTCCTGAATCCATTGCCCCATAGAATGTAGGTCGGTGGAGAAATCTACGGCTGCCGGGAAAATACCCTTGTTTTCTTTACCTTCGGATTCTCCATAAAGCTGTTTCCACCATTCGCTTACATAATGCAGTTTGGGGTTGAAGTTTACGAGAATTTCAATTTTCTTGTCATGCTTATAAAGCTCGTTGCGGGTGGCTGCATAAATAGCTGCCGGATTTTCAGCAAATGGAACGTCCTTTCCGCAAAGCTTTTCCATGGCCGTTGCGCCGGCTACCAGCTTTTCAATATCGAAACCTGCTACTGCGATGGGTAACAGGCCTACCGGGGTAAGTACAGAGAAACGTCCGCCTACATTATCGGGAATGATGAAAGATTTGTAACCTTCATTGTCTGCCGTAACACGAGCAGCGCCTTTCTTGGCATCTGTAATGGCAACGATGACTTTTTTTGCCATGTCTTTACCGCGTTGGTCTTCGCATTGCTTTTTCAGTAGGCGGAAAGCCAAAGCCGTTTCAGTTGTGGTTCCTGATTTGGAGATATTGATAACACCGAATTTCTTATCTTGCAAGTATTCGGTAAGTTCGTACAAATAATCTTCACCGATGTTGTGTCCTGCATACAGAATAACCGGAGTGGATTTCTTATCTTGCAGCCAAGTGAAACTGTTTGACAAAGCCTCGATAACGGCACGTGCACCGAGGTAGCTCCCGCCAATTCCGGCAACGACCACTACTTCACAGTTATCACGCAATACTTGTGCGGTAGCTTTCAAGTCAGCCAGATGTTCTTGTGTGATGGAAGAGGGAAGATGTAACCAGCCTAAAAAGTCATTACCCTTACCAGTTCCATTTTCCAATGCATCCTGTGCGGCTTTTACTTGAGATTCGTAGGCGAAAACGTTTTCTTTGGAGATGAATCCAAGAGTCTTTTCAATGTTCAAACTAATCATAATATTATAGATTTTAAATACTGTATTTCGTCTGCCATGTCTCTTCCCGCATTATTATTAGCGGAAAGAGTCGGTCAGTAACTTAATTTCAATCATTGGTGAGATACGCTCATATAAAATGTTATACACAGCATCCAATATCGGCATATTCACGTGATAGTGCTTATTGATCTCCTTGATACACTTGGTTCCGTAGTAACCTTCGGCTATCATTTCCATCTCAATTTGAGCGCTTTTTACGGAATATCCTTTTCCTATCATCGTACCGAACGTGCGGTTGCGGCTGAAATTGGAATATCCTGTCACCAGCATATCACCCAGATAAACAGAATCACTGATACTTCTGTTCAATGGATGGACGGTTTGGAGAAAACGGTTCATTTCCTGTATGGCGTTGGACATGAGTACAGCCTGGAAGTTATCGCCGTATTTCAAGCCGCTGCATATACCGGCGGCAATGGCATATACATTTTTGAGTACAGAGCCATACTCAATACCGGCTACATCATTACTGACGGAGGTCTTGATGAATGAACTGGCCAAACGGCGGGCAAATTTGTCCGCTTTGTCTATGTCGGGACAGGCTATCGTCAGATAGGAGAGACGTTCAAGTGCAACTTCTTCTGCGTGGCAGGGACCCGCCAGCACAGCAATGTTTTCGGTCGGCACACCGTATTCCTTTGTGAAGTATTCCGACACGATCATGTTGTCGTCAGGTACGATACCTTTAATAGCTGTGATGATGAATTTGTCTTTGATTTTTGTCTTCAGCTTCTTCAAATGAGCTTTCAGATAAGGAGAAGGAGTGACAAAGATTAGTGTATCTGACTCCTTGACTACATCGTTGATGTTTGAATTGAAATTGATACGTTTTGTATCGAACTTGACGCCCGTCAAATAGGCAGGGTTGTGACCAAGCCGCTTAAAATCGGCAATGCGGTCATCACGCCGCATATACCAATTTATAGTGTCCTCTTGAGCCAATACCATTTTGGCAATGGCAGTGGCCCAACTTCCTCCGCCCATAATGGCTATTTTACCGGGTAGCTTCATTTCTTAGATTTTCTCAACCCAACCTTCTACATCTTTCACAGTCGGATTTGCCAGTTCTAATTTATATTTTTTATTGATGCCGCAAATGTCCATGTGCAACTTCTGCGGATTTACGTCTTTCATGTCACCAACCATGTTGTAGCCTGCCTTCTGAATGACTGCAACCCATTCTTCAGGGATACCCAGTTCCATAAATTTGGCAGGCGCGTCTTTCGGAGTTACCTTTTCAGGGCGCATCTGCGGGAAGAACAACACTTCCTGAATAAACGGCTGACCAGTCATCAACATAGTCAGACGGTCTATACCGATACCGATACCCGATGTCGGAGGCATACCGTATTGCAATGCTTTCAAGAAATCCTGGTCGATGAACATAGCTTCGTCATCGCCCTTTTCACTTAGTTTCAGTTGTTCTTTGAAGCGTTCTTCCTGATCGATAGGATCGTTCAGCTCGCTGTATGCGTTTGCCAGTTCTTTGCCGTTCACCATCAGCTCGAAGCGTTCGGTCAGTCCCGGTTTGCTGCGGTGCATTTTGGTCAGCGGACTCATTTCCACCGGGTAATCGGTGATGAATGTAGGCTGTATGAATGTACCTTCACAGAATTCACCGAAGATTTCGTCTATCAGCTTGCCTTTGCCCATGGTATCGTCAATTTCCATTTTCAGTTCGCGGCATATCTGACGGATTTCCTCTTCGCTCTTGCCGTTGAGGTCATAGCCGGTCTTTTCCTTGATGGCATCCAAGATAGGCAAGCGGCGGTAAGGAGCCTTGAAACTGATGGTCTTGCCGTCAATCGTTGTTTCCGTTCCTCCGTTTACAGCAATGCAAATACGCTCAAGCAGCTTCTCGGTGAAGCCCATCATCCAATTGTAATCTTTATATTGCACATACAATTCCACGCAAGTGAATTCCGGGTTATGGTTCTTGTCCATACCTTCGTTGCGGAAGTTTTTTCCGATTTCGTACACACCTTCAAAACCGCCTACGATTAGTCTTTTCAGGTAAAGCTCGGTGGCGATACGCAGGTAGAGATCCATATCTAGTGAGTTATGGTGTGTAGTGAAAGGACGAGCACTTGCTCCGCCGGGAATGGATTGGAGAATCGGTGTTTCCACTTCCGTATAGCCGGCTTCATCCAGTGCGGCGCGCATAGTCCTGATAATTGTGGCACGCTTTTGAAATGTTTCTTTAACACCGTCGTTTACAATGAGGTCAACGTAACGTTGGCGGTAACGCAATTCCGGATCGTCAAAAGAGTCGTAAGCTACACCGTCCTTATATTTTACGATAGGTAGCGGTTTGATGCTCTTGGCAAGTACGGTTAGCTTCTGGGCATGGATGCTGATTTCACCCATTTGGGTGCGGAATACAAAGCCTTCAATGCCGATGAAGTCACCTAAATCAAGCAAGCGTTTGAATACGGTATTATACATTTCCTTATCTTCGTCCGGGCAGATGTCATCGCGGGTAATATATACTTGGATACGTCCTTTTGAGTCCTGTAATTCAATAAAAGAGGCTTTTCCCATAACACGACGGCTCATGATGCGTCCGGCTACAGATACGTGGCGCGGTTCGGCGTCGTCTTTAAATTCATCTTTGATATCGGTAGAGAAAGCGTTGGTTACATACTCTGCTGCGGGATAGGGCTCGATGCCCATCGCGCGAAGTTCATTCATGCTGTTGCGACGAATGAT
>OKSX01001226.1_pt1 | contig 13420 bp, 8 predicted proteins | sample 1606391 | NCBI WGS metagenome assembly OKSX01 (sample SAMEA3879578, study PRJEB24766) | human gut metagenome | biome: human-associated habitat; feature: feces | place: USA | collected 1985/1987
GGACAAAGAAGGTAACGAATATTTGGATCTTTACGGTGGCCACGCGGTTATTTCAGTCGGACATAGTCATCCAACATACGTAAAAGCCATCAGTGAACAAGTAAGTAAACTGGGATTTTATTCAAATTCTGTCATCAATAGCTTGCAGCAAACCTTGGCAGACAAGCTCGGTAAAGCTTCCGGTTATGATGAATACTCATTGTTCCTGATCAATTCTGGAGCTGAAGCCAATGAAAACGCGTTGAAACTGGCTTCTTTTCACAACGGAAAAAAACGTGTTTTGGCTTTCCAGCATTCATTCCACGGACGTACTTCTGCCGCTGTACGTGTAACAGACAATCCTAAAATCATTGCTCCGGTTAATGAAGGATTAGACGTTTCTTATCTACCTTTGAATGATAAGGCAGCTGTTGAAGCCGAATTAAAAAAAGGAGATGTTTCTTCTGTCATCATCGAAGGTATCCAAGGAGTTGGAGGTATTCAGGTACCAACTGATGATTTTCTGCAGGAATTGCGGTCACTATGTACAAAATATCAGGCCGTATTGATTATTGATGAAATTCAGTCGGGTTATGGACGTAGTGGTAAATTCTTCGCTCACCAGTATGCCGGAATACGTCCGGATATGATTACGGTAGCAAAAGGTATTGCGAATGGTTTCCCGATGGGCGCTGTCCTGATCAGTCCTATATTTAAGCCTATATATGGTATGTTAGGTACTACATTTGGAGGTAACCACTTGGCTTGTGCTGCTGCTATTGCGGTATTAGACATCATGCACGACGAAGGTTTGGTCGCTAATGCCGAAAAAGTAGGTTCTTACTTGCTCGAAGAATTGCACAAACTCCCAGGTATCAAAGAAATTCGTGGACGTGGATTAATGATCGGTATCGAATTCGAAGAACCTATCAAAGAAATTCGTTCCAAATTATTGTTTGAACAAAAAGTATTTACAGGAGTTGCGGGAACTAATACAATCAGATTATTACCGCCATTATGTCTGAGCATGGAAGAAGCTGCTGAATTTATCAGCCGATTCCGTAAAGTTCTTGGAATTAACGAATAATTCTAACAATCTTTATATAAACAAAAGCCTGCCCAGTTTTCTTACTAGACAGGCTTTTGCTTTTTAAACCATATATCCAATCCTGCATAAACGTATAAAACAAAGTATAATTTTACACAAGAAGGTAGAGCGAGATGTTATTTATCTTTCCATTCAAAAGATACAATCAGAGGTAAATGATCACTATAACCACCTTCATATTTAAAGCCATAATAGGTCCGAAGCGGACGAACACCACGCCATGTCTTATCAGGGATCAGCAGAAAAGAAGGAGAAAACACCTGATAACTATCCTTCTGTACATGCAATGATTGATTTTCTTGCAACAAAGCTCCATTCACAATAATATGGTCCAACTGATTCCATTCTCCCTGATACTTATGTGAACCTTTGGCATCGTAAAAAAGATTGTAAAGCTTATACTTCACAGATTCGCTATCCGGAGAATAAGCTTTCGCTTCCAGTTCCTCTTCCAAAGATTCGTCCTGCGGAGTATCATTGAAATCTCCCATAATAAGTATCTTCGGAGACTCCCGGCAATAGAATAATGAATCTGTACACTTCTTCAAGACTCCTATTGCATCCTTTCGGCGTTTTCGGCTAACCAACTCACCTCCATATCTGGAAGGATGATGACAGACAAATACATCCAACGTATCGGTCGAAACAACTTCTCCCCAAACATGAAGAATATTACGGGTAGGACGTTCTTTTCCGGTTGTCGGAACCCTTAATTCTTCCGAACCAAGCAAACGGAATTGTTCTCTTTGATAGAGCAATGCAACATTTATTCCCCGTATATCGCATCCATGTGTCATACAATACCGATAATCTAGTCTATAAAGAGGTGTCCTTCGTAACAAATGTTCCATTACAGAATCATTTTCGACTTCACATAAACCAACTAAAGCTATTGCATACCATTCTCCAGCCGCTTGAATCACCTGAGACACATGCTGTAACTTCCGGTAATAACGCCCTTTTGTCCAAAAACGATTTCCATCGGGTGTAAATTCATCGTCTTCCATCAACGGATTATTTTCCGTATCGAACAAATTCTCCACATTATAGCTCATCACCCGGAAAGTATTTTGAGCTTTTCCTAAAAAACAAGAAAAGGGCAAGAATATTCCCGCCCCAATCAGCAAACAGATAAATTTCATAGCTAAAGTTTTCTATTATTACAGCTTATTCTTTCACAAATTCATAGGCACCTATCGTCGGACCATCACTACTTTCCAGTCGATTTATTCCCAACCGATCTACCGGATAGTTCGCAGAGACAGCAGGATCGGCTTTTCCAACACCTAAAGAGATAACCGTGTCCGGGCGGAAATCAAACTGATATTTATTGGCTTCGCCACCAGTCTTCCGATAACTAGGATAATTATCTTCTGTAGTAAACAAAGTCGACTCAAAACAACCATTATCACTTCCAATCGTTGTCAACACACAATGATTAAAATAATAATCAAAATCAGCCTCATCCACTGAAGACAATGCGATTTCTCCTGAAAGAGGATTCTTTCCGGCGCCAAAACTTCCATCTATTAGACAATTGTCAAAACGAGCTTTTAAAGGGACAACTTTATTTTCAGAATTTTGCATATAAGCATTAGCCATAACCAAACATTCTGTTGAACGTTGAACCAAACGCATATAATTGACCAACGAACAATGGGTAAACTGATAATCACCTCCGGCCAAGGCAACTACAGTTCCTCCGGCATTGCTTATCTCGGTATTCGTCACCATTAATTTACTATTGATAGACGTCAAAACGTTTCCTTTCATGTTTGTAAGCTGAGAATTGGAAATTTCCAGTTTTGTATCCACAGGCTCTGAGGCTTCAATGGTAATGCCACTTATGGCAAGTTGTCTTTCTGAAAGCTTCATATTATAAACTCCTTCTGTCAAATGCAAAGTTGCACCTTCGGCTACCATAATACTATCATATACCAAATGAGGCAAATCTGCTGTAAATGTTGTATCTTTCGTGATATGTAAACCTCCTTTATACAAATGCATATTCTGTCCGTAAGCCTCCAACAGAACTGTCTGCTTTCCACCATTCGTCATAAAGACAACCGAATCTTCCACTAATAAAGGCTGATTAGAATCGTTCGGGTTCACATTAACTTCAACAAAGACAAACATACTGTCTTCTGCCAAAATCCCTACGTTGTCAAAATAATCGCCTTTACGGCCATCCACATTCAAACGAAAACCCGATTCACCTCCACTAGCCAACATGATTGACTGTATATTCAAGGCTTCCTTATTCGGATTATAAACCATAAATTTCTTTGTTGCGGAACCTATCGTTGTAAAAACAGTATCAAAAGATAAAGTATCAACAGAGAATGACAAACGATAATTCGGATTCGTAGAATAATGTTCATCCAACCCGTCACATGATGTACCTATCAATGAAAATAATGACAACAATCCTAATATAAGTAATGTTATTTTCTTCATATCTTTTCCAGTTAAGATTATTTTTCTACATACATTTATTCGCTATTCTTTCACAAAAGTAATATAAATTATGTAAATAGAAAAATAAAAAAGAGAAATTGCATGAATGATATTCATACAACTTCTCTTTTATAACGGATTAGATTGTAATTTATTTTACAGGAATATTCTTTAACAATTCAAGTAAATGACTCCACCACATACCAACAGTCTTGATTTCTATTCTTTCATTTGGTGAATGAACATCACGCAATGTCGGACCAAATGATATCATATCCAGTGTAGGATACTTTTCCAAGAACAGACCACATTCAAGACCTGCATGAATAGCCATAATTTCCGGCTGCTTATAGAATAGACGTTCGTATGTTTCCTGAGCAACTTTCAGAATAACAGAATCCGGGTTCGGTGCCCAACCAGGGTAACCATCTCCATGAGAGACCTCTGCTCCTGCCAGCAGGAAGGTTGAAGCAACCTGATTAGCCGCCATTTCCTTATACGATTCTATTGAGCTTCGCTGACTGGTTCCTACTAAAATTGTATGATTCTCTCTCATCTTGATGGAAGCCAGATTAGTAGAAGTTTCAACAAGTCCTTCGATATCGTGACTCATACCTAATACACCATGAGGACACGCATGCATTGCATAAATAACTTTTTCGGCTGTTGCAGAATCAATATAAGTTTCAGGCTTATCAGTTGATTCCATTACCAAACGGACATTCTTATCTACATGCTTCAATTCATTTTCGACATCTGCCGCAAAATGATTTAATAAAATCCGCACAGTTTCTTTATCTTCAGGACGAAGACCAACAACTGCATGAGCTTCACGAGCGATGGCATTCCGCAAATTACCGCCATCAATCGAACAAAGTAAGAAATCTATCTTATTTTTCTTCAATAAGAACAAGAAGCGAACCAATAATTTATTGGCATTACCCAATCCTTTATGTATTTCACCACCAGAATGTCCTCCATTTAATCCCTTTACATCAATCCGGAAATATTGACGATCTGCCGGAGTTTGTTCTGCCTGATAATGGAATAATGCTTGTGTATCTTTACCACCAGCACAGCCCATAAAAATCTGTCCTTCATCTTCACTATCCAGATTCAGCAAGATATTACCGGTCATGAATCCGGATTTCAAAGCCTTTGCTCCTGTTAAACCTGTCTCTTCATCAATCGTAAACAAACATTCAATTGGACCATGCTCGATATTGTCCGAAGCTAACAAAGCCAATTCAGCAGCAACTCCAATACCGTTATCAGCACCTAAGGTTGTTCCGTTAGCCCGAAGCCAGTCGCCGTCAACAATAGTCTCAATCGGATCTTTCTCAAAATCATGTTGGGTGCCATTATTCTTTTCACACACCATATCGACATGCGATTGCAAAACGACTGTTTCCCGATTTTCCATACCCGGAGTGGCGGGTTTAGACATTACGATATTACCCACTTCATCCTTCTTATAGGCTATATGATTCTTCTGAGCAAAATCTTCCAAATAGGCAATAATCTTCTCTTCCTTTTTGGATGGACGTGGAACTTTTGTAATCTCATCAAAATATTTCCACACAATCTGAGGTTCTAAATCTGTTATTTTCATTTCTTTTCAGGTATTAATAACGTTAATTATACACACAAATTGAACTTATTATCGAAAAAAAGTAGAATTAAATTGGAAAAATCTACTTTATAATCGGTGAAAGCCTTATATTTGCGTCCACAAATATATAGAAAATGCTAAAAACGTTATTGCTTACATTCATAATTATTGTAATCTGTGTAGTATTACTTTGTGTGAAAGTGCTCCTGAAAAAAGGCGGACGCTTCCCGAACACTCATATTGAAGGGAATAAAGCATTGGCCAAGAAAGGCATATATTGTGCTAAGACAGAGCATCGTTTGCAAGTTCAGCATAAGAATCTATATGATAGATTGGAAAAACAAACTGATAAAAAATAAAAAGATAATATTTTACATTTTATGAAGAACGTTAACTACATTATCAATGGTGTACTAGCTGTTGCCGTTGTGATTCTGTTTGTCATGCAATTTTCAGGAAAGAAAGAAGTTAGTGAAACTAAAGCAGTTGCCACTGAAACAGGGGATACGATTTCTACCCTTCCTGTAGCGTATGTCAACGTTGATTCTCTGCTGGAGAATTATAATTATGCAAAAGACTTGAATGAAATCATTTTGAAAAAGGCAGAAAATTCAAGGGTTAATGTGAACCAGAAGGCAGCCTCCCTGCAAAGTGAAATGCAAGAATTCCAACGGAAAATAGCCAATAATGCGTTTTTAACTCAGGAAAGAGCAGAACAAGAACAACAGCGCTTACTGAACAAACGTCAGGAACTTCAGGATCTTGACAACCGCCTTTCACAAGAGTTGATGGAAGAACAGCAAAAATTAAACGAACAATTGCGTGATTCTATCGTTTCTCAATTAAAAGTATTCAATCAGAGCCGTGGTTTCCAAGTGGTATTCAGCAATACAGCAGGCGACAATATTCTTTTAGCAAACGACGCTTATGATATCACTGCTGAATTATTGGAATATTTGAACAAAAACTACGCAACTAAGAAATAATTTAGAAGTAACGAGAATCGATTTTAATACTCACTAGAATTAAAATTAATTCCAACGAATATCGTTGACCAAGTCAAAACAAATAAATTTATATGAAGGCTATTTTCCTCACAAAGGGAAATAGCCTTTTTTGTATTCACTCTCTCCGATTATTTCTCTCCTCTCTAATATCCATATTGTCTCCCCCCTATAAAAATACCTAAATGAAGGGAGGCTTAAGAACTAAATATCATCATAAATAGTTATTTGGAAACAAGAGATGGCAAACTATCTTTGCAAAACAAATTAATTAAAGTAATTATGAGAATAGAAAAAATTACAGGCCGTGAAATATTGGATTCAAGAGGCAATCCAACAGTTGAAGTAGATGTATTACTGGAATCAGGAGTAATGGGACGAGCATCTGTACCTTCCGGTGCATCAACAGGCGAACATGAAGCGCTGGAACTACGGGATCAAGACAAATACCGATATGGAGGTAAAGGCGTTCTGAAAGCTGTCAAAAATGTCAACGACGTGATCGCTCCAGCCTTAAAAGGAATGTCGGCATTAGATCAAATGGGTATTGATAACGCCATGCTGGCTTTGGACGGAACTCCTACCAAATCCAATCTGGGAGCCAATGCCATTTTAGGAGTATCCCTGGCAGTTGCCAAAGCGGCAGCCAATTATCTGGATATTCCTTTATACCGCTATATTGGCGGAACCAATACCTATGTAATGCCGGTTCCGATGATGAATATCATCAATGGTGGTTCACATAGCGATGCTCCGATAGCTTTTCAGGAATTTATGATCCGCCCAGTTGGAGCCAATTCATTCCATGAAGGATTGCGAATGGGAGCAGAAGTATTTCATGCCTTGAAGAAAGTATTGCATGATAGAGGATTAAGTACGGCTGTAGGAGACGAGGGTGGTTTTGCTCCGGCATTGGAAGGAACAGAAGACGCCTTGAATTCAATTTTGAAAGCCATCGAAGCAGCCGGATACAAACCGGGTAAAGACGTTATGATTGGTATGGATTGTGCCTCTTCCGAATTCTACAAAGACGGAATTTACGACTATACCATCTTTGAAGGAGAGAAGGGCGTGAAACGCACATCCGACGAACAGATTGATTATCTGGAAAAGCTTATCAACACCTACCCGATTGATTCAATTGAAGATGGTATGAGCGAGAATGATTGGGACGGCTGGAAAAAACTGACTGAACGCATTGGAGATCGTTGCCAATTGGTAGGAGATGATTTGTTTGTTACCAACGTTGAATTCTTATCTAAGGGAATTCAGGAAGGATGTGCCAACTCTATCCTGATCAAGGTTAATCAGATCGGATCACTGACTGAAACGCTTAACGCAATCGAAATGGCACATCGACATGGCTATACAACAGTAACTTCTCATCGTTCAGGCGAAACGGAAGATGCAACCATTGCAGACATCGCTGTAGCAACCAACAGCGGTCAGATTAAAACCGGTTCATTGAGCCGTTCAGACCGTATGGCTAAATACAATCAGTTACTTCGCATTGAAGAAGAATTAGGTGAACGCGCTGTATATGGTTACAAGCGATTGAAATAAAACAGGTAAATCATCATTTGAGATTTAGTTATAAAAAAGCCCGAAGGTGTAATAATCTCCGGGCTTATTCATGGTTTATCAGTAATGATACGATTTGTTATTTCATCAACAATTGCGGAGTACCTAAAATACCGGATGTGACTTCTCCCCGATACATGGTAGGTATTGACAAGTAATGCGTAGCAACTGTATTATAAACTCGAATTTCAAACAGATTCTTTCCAGGCTTCAATACTCCAGATAAATCAAATTTCCAAGGAGCGGCCATACGCAAACCCACAGATTTTCCATTGACAAACAACTCTGCCGTAGAAACAACATCTCCTAAATCAAGTGTTAATGCGCGCTCACATTCTTCTTTCGTCAACTCGATTTCCTTTCGATACCACATTCCTCCTGAATAACAGTTGAGACCGGATAAGCGGCTCCAATCACCTAACTCAATCTCGCCCTTGCCACAATGTTGCTGGATCGGATAAGGGAAAACGGCGCCTCCCGGATAAGAACTTTCAACTTCCATAGTTACCAATGCCGGAGATTTTCCTGCTTCCCCTTTCACTTCGAATGAAGTCAATCCATCCTTTCGGATAGTTCCTTCTTTTACCTGGGCCGGTTCACCATTAATCCAGACTTTCAGTTGGGAAGTATAAGCCGAGAACGACAGTGATTGCAATCCCGGTGCCGAAACAAAACGATAGTACTGTTTCGAAGAATGGGAAGGAGAGATAAATGGAAGGAGAGATAAATCGCCGTTCCATGGCATCGAAAGAGGACGTTCGGCCAAAGTTTCTTCCACCATCTGCCCTTTCTTATCAGGATCACGCAACAAGAAATAAGTGGTGCAAGCTCCTTGATAATGAAGGATCATCCGGTTTTTACCCGACTGTAAAGATATACGTTCCTCATTTTTCCTGATAGGTATCTTCTTACCGTTAATCCAAACATCCATCGGAAGAATCGTATCACATACAACTTCATACATACCTGCTTGCGGAGCTACCACATCTGTCAAAAGATAATAATGCTTTCCTCTCGGATCATCCACCCGTTTTAGCTGAGTAAACTCATCCTTTATACTTCCCAAACGAATGAAATCAGCATACATTTCGGTTTTCAACCCATGATATCCTTGATGCCCATAATCGTTTTCTACACCCCAACGCCAAGAAAAGGCATAAGGTTTCCAAGGGAAACGAGAAGTATTTTGCAGCAAATCTGTCTCATCAATTGGTTGGGAAAGAGCTTCCAAGCAAATCATATAATCCCCGAATCCTACGCTTTGTTCGGTCCAACCTCTTGTTTCCCATAAAGCAGTATTCCAATTGTCGGTGACTTGCGTAGCATAATCCATCTTACGAATCTCGGCTCCTATCAACGCAGGTGTGGCCGGCCAATGATAATCTCCCCAACGATTATCCAACACGGGGATCAGCTCTGTTTCCCATTTCCCGGAAATAGGATACGCAGTTGTTGGAACAACCGGATGAACATCTTCTATTTTTACCGGTTTATTCGGATCAAACACGATCAGTTGCATTTCTGTCTTCTCTAATGGCATACGGATATACGAACCTTCTTCATCGGTTTGACAAACAGATAACGGTTGAACTTCTCCCGTCCAAGGATTCCACAATTCCGCTCCACCTAAACTCCTAAAATAACATTTGGCTCCTTTATCTACATGATAAACCGCATACAAATCCCGATGACCTACTTTCCGATGCATGACATTGGGTTCATCAATCTTCCCCTCAACAATAGCAAAGTCACGTTTCGTAGCCTGATTCACCTCGCTTAACACCAATGAAGTTGGAGTCACTATCTGTTCTGCCACCAAACGCAACATAGTTTCATCGACTTCACCCTGTTCTGTCGCATTGGGTAAACGATTTACCCAAATAACAGTTCCACCGGCTTTCTGAAAAGCAACGGCTTTCTCAATGGAAGTCGAACGCATCGTTTCCATTTCTGGTACAATCAATACCCGAAAAGATTCACCAGCCACTTGCAATTCAGAACCTTTAATCTCGGCACGAGCCAATGATTCATAATCCATAAAATCAAAATCAATTCCCTGATGATAGAGCTCTTCTCCCAATTTAAATGCACAGTCAACCGATGCCCGTCCATTTCCGGCCACAACCGGCTCAACAGGATACAACATAGCAACATCAGCACAGTGATAACCTTGGGATAAAAGATAACTCAATCGTTCAGAACAAGCCAACAGTTTATCCATTTCGGCCCAATAAGGCATACGAAAATGGTTACAAGGTGGTGCCCATTCCCACCATCCGCCCGGTGTAGAATAATATAAACCATGTAAACTCAGCAAATTCTGTCCTTGTACAAAATTGGCAAAAATAGCATCCAGCAACTTACCGGAAGAAGTATCCCAACCACTACTGTGGAAACCTTCAAGCCAAACTCGAGGGCGATTGTACATATGGGCTATTGAAGATGCCACTTTGTTCTTGATAATATGCTTTGATAACTTCGGCTGATCACAACCCGGAGCTTGATTCCAGCGTTGGGTACGGAAATAATCTCCAAACTCAGCCACATCAAGTCCTCGTCCGCCATGGTCACAACCGTAAATCAATCCCCTGTCTTCATGCCAGCGATATACCGGTTCAAAGAAATGTTCTTCACTCAATGAAACCATCACATCGTTGTAATCCAAACGATATTTGGCTGTTTTCTCTCCCATATCCACGAATAAGGCCGACAAATACGGCACAATGTCGTAACCTTTCCGTTTCTTAAACTCCGACTGGAAATAATCATCCCAAATCAAATTTCCTAACTGGAAGTTCAATTCATCAGAGAAAAAGAAATTCAATCCACCTTTTGAATCTTCCGGAAAACGATCTTCAAAACGCTGGAAAAAATATTCCACATATTTTTTCCCAGACAAAGGATGCATCGGATTGTAAGAAAGACTTTTGGGAGAAGCATATACAACTGTTACCAACCATTCTCCTGCCGGCGATTTCCAATTCAACGATTTACCAGAACAAGAAGATTCCAAATTGATCACAGACGAAGCGATCAAAGAACTATCTTTCTCAAAACGATAAGCTTGTACGGAAAGAGGTTTCTCCGGTAACTCCCAATGTAATGATCCACTCACTCTTTTCTTCATGAAACGCAACTCACTTCCGGATATTTCAGGATAATCAGCTAAGATTTCATCTACATACTGTTCCTGACCAACGCCCAAAGTATAATCACTCAAGCTAACGGTCATTCCACGCTTCTTGGCTTCACGCATGAACCAGCCGAACAAATCCCACCATTCCTCCGTAAAGATTTCCGGTTTCGATTTAAACGTTAGTCCCCATAACTTACCTCCTTTGTCACTATGTGCATAATTGACTTGCAAACTACTGATTCCCTTATTTTTCAGCAAATCTAAATGCCCAGTCAGATGTTCACGTGTCAACGTATCACCCAACCACCAATAAAAAGGAACTTCCCCGTAACCAGACGGAGGATTCTGAAATCCTGGAAGCACATCCAAATCCTTATCCCGACTTGGATGTCCTGCTGGAAGAATAGATTGCGCTACCATTGAGGCAGAAAGCACCATCATCCCCCACAAAAAGAGTAATTTTTTCATTTGACTATTATCATTATCAGTTTGACATACATAAAATCAATACAATTCTTACAAAAGTATTTGTATTGATTTTATGTAAGTACTAAAAAATGATCTCAAAACTTTCAAAAATGATATTTATACATATCTTTTTAAAACTCATTTGAATCATATCATAGATGATCAGAAATCACAACTCAAACTTTTCTTGTGCATGTTTTCCATTTTAATGATTGGAGATTTCTCCCAACCAGTCCATTGATTGGCCTTCAATTCTACATCTTTACAACCATTGAAATAAAAGGAATTTTCATTTCCACTTAACCGATCTGTAGTATAAGTTCTTTCGATCTTATTTCCTTGGAATAAAATTCCCTGTGTACTTTTAGCATATAAAACCGGGTAGTCAAAGGTTTTAAATAGATTATCAATAATACGGATATTCCGATGGACTGGCTTACTTGAATCAATAAGCGTATTCGATGGATTCAAAGCGATTATCGCATTTCCTGGACCACCCTGATAAGCACAGTCAATAAATGTATTATTCTTTATCAAGACATCCTTGACTGGCCCTGACTCAAACCAACCTTCAGCGTCACTTTCAATCAGAATGGCACTCATTCCTGTCTTCTCAAACACATTATTCTCTATTACAACCTTTCGCGGAGTAGTTACCAAAACACCGCGGGTACTTGTCCGGGTAAAATAATTATCCCGTATCTCAACTTCCGGAGTATAAGTTATATTTTCCAGACAATCATGACCTATTTCCAAATCTCGGGGTAACGTCTGTGTAAAAGTAACTAACATTTCTCGTTCAGATAATCTTTTCACATCTTCAACCACATATAAATTATCCATGCGAAGCATCCGGCTGGCTTTTATAAATGCGACTTCATCTCCCTTATGAAAGGCTGTAAAGCCATAACTCTGACCGTGCATAAAACGTAACTTCACCGTCTTATCATCAATTTTTGAAACAATCCTCAAATTTGTTCCATGGATGTTTATCGGGTCATCATGCGCACCTTCAAAGCGGCAACCTTGAACCGTTATTTTTCCTTTACACCCGGAAAAGTGCATAAAGTCGGCAGAAGATGCCAACAATCTTCCCCGTTCCTCATTGGGAACACAGTTTACTCGAGTCATCGTCACATTCGTAGCATACTGACTGACGATACCTAAACCGTGCATATAAGCTACATGTATATCACGTAATTCTACATTTTCCGATTCTTTTATAAATATACCCACCTGATCTCGGATCACATCCCGAACCGTCAGAACATTTCCTACCTTAGGTTGAAAAGTAGACGGGGTAGAAAAATGAACGATTCCAGGCGCTTTTTCCTGAGCTTCGGAGGCAGATAAGGTATTCCACCCACCACTATACGTAAAGAAATGTGTATCTTTATCCCATTCAATACAATGATTTAAATTGGACTTCCAGCCTTCTCCGATTAAATGTAATTTACCTTCCCGGATATCATACCGGCTATCCCGATGAAAACGGACATCTACTCCGTCTGTATCTACCTTTATATATTCTATCTCAGATGCTGTCGGTCTTTCAAAATCCGTATTCAATGAATGAACCAATATACCATTGCACCGGTCGAATGCCATCATGATCATCTTGCCATGATACATTAATAGTGCACCATTGCCATCTATTTCCAAACCTTTTATCCCGTCAAATAATAATCCTACCGTTTTTATCTTAGACGGACATTCCTGTTCTGTCGAGGTATTGGAGATAAAATATTCTTTTCTTATCGCTTTTTCCGGCCATATATCATATCGCCCTCGGTCAAAAGAAAGAACTTTTGCTCCTCTATTTTTACAAGCTTCGATGGCCTGTTGTATACCTTCCACACAATTTTCATACGTATTCGGTTTTACATAATCCGAAACATATACCGTATCTCTTGATGATTGCCCTTTTACTGACGATACGACTAAAAGGGCTAATAATAGTGATTTATAATTCATATCTATTCTTTTTATCATTAAAATTCAGGGATTAAATAATAAGGTACATCTCGTTTCAGCATCAATTCCACCTTATTCTTGCTTATCCGTACCTCTTTCAA
>OKSX01001230.1_pt1 | contig 13407 bp, 9 predicted proteins | sample 1606391 | NCBI WGS metagenome assembly OKSX01 (sample SAMEA3879578, study PRJEB24766) | human gut metagenome | biome: human-associated habitat; feature: feces | place: USA | collected 1985/1987
TGCAGACAATCGCCGACATCTGAAGCCGATTCACACTTCTTCATTTCATACGGCTTTACGGTTTCTATTTCTTCTACTTTTTTCAGACGCTGACCGCAGATAACAATCATATCTTCAGACTTACTCATTTCAAGCGGCTTAACATTTCCAGGGAAAGACACAGACCCGTCTGGAGAAAAAACTGTACTGTGTAATATCCCGGCACTTGGAACTTCAAGAACTGCCTGCATCGTAGAATCCACTTTTGAGTAGAAAATGCAAATTGAGTCAGTAATGACAGCTTCGGCATTGTCGTTAGCCCAAACGCCCTTATACTTATATATGTGTAAATTTGTACCAGCATTAGCAATGATTACAGCAACGAGGCAAAATATAGAGAATACTATTTTTTTCATCACTAATGGTGTTGAATGATTTTATGTGTTGCAAAGTTACACATTTATTTCGGAATAAGCCTCAATAAATGTTGAGAAATCATCTGACTACAAAAATACTTCGAGGTCGTTGACACGGAAAAGACAACAGTAACGTATATTGCGGCACTTGCAGGAGGAAAGTATCTTTACGATCATCCAGCCGTTACAGAACTAGTCACGGGGGAGCGATGTATGGAATAAATATTTCCACACAGTATTTTCAATTTTAAATTTTTGACTTATATTTGCAATTGTAAACAAGAAACTCAGACACTTGAAATTTTCTGAATGATGATTGCTTTGTTGAGGATTCCTTACATATCTAATCCTAACTTTCGGATTAGCCGCGTATTACAATACTGCTTATTGTCCGCTGTCGTTGTATTGTCAGCTGCCGGCACAGTGTCGTGCGGCTCATCAAAAGGGCATCATAAGCAGAAAAAGGAGTATGCGGAAACCGAAAATAAACCGGAAATAAAGGGTGACAAGACTCAAAAAAGGATAGTCGAGGAGGCGATGTCCTGGGTCGGGACACCGTATGCCTATGCCAAGTGCGAAAAAGGGGAGGGCACGGACTGCTCCGGAATGGTGATGAAAGTTTATGAAACCGCCGCCGGATGGGAAATTCCCCGCAATTCTGCAAAGCAGGCGGAATTCTGCATATTCCTCGAAAAGGAGAATGTCTGCGTAGGCGACCTTGTGTTTTTTGCCACCGGCAAGGATCCGGAAAGAATATCGCATGTCGGCATTATGATCGACGATATCAATTTCGTCCATGCTTCCACATCGAAGGGAGTGGTGGTCTCAAAAATTAACTCACCATACTATACACGCACTTTCAGGATGTTCGGGCGCATACCCTCCGTAGGCCGCGCGATTTCGGAGAACAAGGATTGACGTCACGAATATAGATAATTAAAACGTCCTGATTCCGCTCCGGAATCAGGACGTTTTAATTTGTATTCGATCAGAGAAGCGGGAGAAGTTTCTCTTCGAGGTCGGCGAGTTTTACGGAGCCCACGCAACGATCTACTACTGCGCCGTCTTTGAAGAACAATACCGTCGGTATGCTGCGGATGCGGTTTTCAGCAACGATCTCGTCGTTTTCATCGATATTGAGTTTGCCTACAATGGCACGACCCTCATATTTCTCTGCCAGTTCCTCTACAACGGGACCGAGCTTGATGCAAGGTCCGCACCATGTGGCCCAGAAATCGACCACTACCACTTTGCCTGATTCGATGGCCTCGCGGGCCGTCTTGTCTGTGAATTGAATAGCCATTTTATTTATAAATTAAATTTATCTGTCGTTTATAGTAGTAACTTTATATTTTAGCCCGAATTCATCAAGTATATCGAGAAGTTTGCGGTCGATCGGTATCTTTTTGCGCATTCTTACCCTAACCGACTGCTTAAGCTCCATATCGAGGAGTTCGATGAAAAGCTGACCCTCACGTCCTTCCGAAGGCAGTTCATTCAGAGCCTTATAGAATTCCGGATAGCGCATAGCGCCATCGAGATAGACAAGGACGGCGTTGGCAAGTTTTCCTTTCTTCGAATCGAGTGGCGAAACCTCATCGATCTGCATGTCGAGGCGATCCGGACGGTATCTTCCGGGCACCACATTTATTTTTACAAATATAGGATCGCCCTCATGAAATCTATCCTTCTGTGTCTGATGATTCTGGCCGTATAGCGGAATCTCCCCCTTGCCCGAGAAGTCTTCAATCTCCACGATGGTGAATTCATTCCCTTTCTTCGAAATTCGTGATGTAACTTTAGTGACAAGGCCACCCACGGTATATGTGCCGGCTGTCTCGAGCTTCATCTTCAAGACATCGCACGATGTGTTGCAGGCGTAAGTGAGTTCCATATAATAGGGATCGAGCGGATGGGCGGAAAGATACATCGTCACCATTTCTTTCTCCTTCTCAAGGATACTAAGCCGGTTCCACGGAACGACATCGGGCAATGGAGGTTTATTGGTTTCTATCGGCTCCATCTCGCCGAAAAGACTCATCTGGAGGGAATTCTTGTCATTCTGTATGTTCTGCCCATATTTCACAAGGAGATCCGAAAATGTGGAGTCGAACATCGGATGGACGAATACCTCCCGGCGGATATCGAAGCAATCGAAAGATCCGGCCATGGCAAGGTTCTCGATAGTACTTCTGTTGCAGGCACTGAGATTCACCCTCTCCACAAAATCATAGATATCTTTGAAGGGTCCGTTGCTTTCGCGTTCGCGGATTATGGCCGTAACGGCGTTTTCTCCGACTCCCTTGACGGCGCCGAGACCGAAACGTATGTCGCCGTTCTTGTCAACGGCGAATTTCTCCATGGATTCATTGATGTCCGGCACTTTCACGGTTATTCCCATGCGTCGGCATTCATCCATGAACTTGCGGAGCTTATCGGATGAGTTGAGGTTACGGCTCATCACGCCCGCCATATATTCGGCAGGGTAGTGGGCCTTCAGATAAGCCGTCTGATACGCCACCCAGCTATAGCACGTCGCGTGGCTCTTGTTGAAAGCATAAGATGCGAATTTCTCCCAATCGGCCCAGATTTTCTCGAGCGACTGCTCCGGATGGCCGTTCTCCATTCCCTGAGCGAGGAATTTCTTTTTGAGTTTCTGCATCTTGTCGATCTGCTTCTTACCCATAGCCTTTCGGAGCATATCGGATTCACCGCGGGTGAAGTTGGCCAGAAGTCGCGACAGAAGCATCACCTGCTCCTGATAGACCGTGATTCCATAAGTCTCTTCGAGATACTGCGACATTATCGGGATGTCGTAGGTTATCGGTTCCTCGCCATGCTTACGCTTGATGAACGACGGGATATAATCCATAGGTCCCGGCCGATAAAGGGCGTTCATGGCAATCAGGTCTTCAAACTTTGAAGGCTGTAGCTCACGAAGAGATTTCTGCATTCCTTCCGACTCAAACTGAAAAGTGGAAGTGGTGTTTCCCTTGCAATAAAGGTCGAACGTAGCCTTGTCATCGAGCGGAATATGGTCTATGTCGAGATCAATTCCATGACGGTGCTTGATATTGGCCAGAGTCTCCTTAATTATGGAGAGGGTTTTCAGACCGAGGAAGTCCATCTTGATAAGTCCTGTCTCCTCAATCACACTTCCCTCATATTGAGTGGATATTACTTTAGTACCGTCGGCATCGTTGGCCATCGAAACCGGCACCCAGTCAGTGATATCATCGCGGCATATAATTACGCCGCAGGCATGTATGCCAGTGCCGCGGATGTTGCCCTCGAGTTGCTCGGCATATTTCAATGTCTCGCGGATAGCGGGATTCTCGTTATTTTTCTCCGCCGCAAACTCTTTGTTATAGAGCAGACAGTTCTTGAAATTAATCTTAGGGCTTTTGCCATTCACTTCCGGCAGACGGTCGGGCACAAGACGTGCCAGCCTGTTAGATTCCGGCAAAGGAACCTCAAGCACTTTAGCTACGTCCTTTATCGCCATCTTTGTAGCCATTGTCTGATAGGTGATGATGTGAGCCACCTTTTCAGCGCCATATTTTTCCGTGACATATTTCAGCACCTCATAACGGCCGTCGTCATCGAAATCGACATCTATATCGGGGAGCGAGATACGGTCGGGGTTCAGGAATCGTTCGAACAGAAGGTCGTACTTGATAGGGTCGATCTGAGTTATACCGAGACAGTATGCCGCGGCACTTCCGGCAGCTGAACCACGTCCCGGACCTATGCTGACTCCGAGTTTATTTCGACCGGTATTGATGAAATCTTGCACGATGAGAAAATATCCCGGAAATCCCATCGTCTTCATGATGTAAAGCTCGAATTTCAAGCGCTCGGCCACATCCGGCGGCAACGGATCGCCATATCTCTCCTTTGCCCCACGCATCGTGAGCATCTCCAGATAATCGGCCTCGAACTTGATGCGGTAAAGCTTGTCGTAGCCGCCTAAACGCTCGATTTTTGCATTTGCCTCCTCTTCGGAGAGGACTACATTTCCGTTCTCATCCTGCGTGAATTCATCGAACAGCTCCTTTTCGGATATGCGCTTCCGGTATTCCTCTTCCGTGCCGAATTCGGCCGGAATGTCGAAGAAGGGCATAATAGGAGCATGATTGAGAGTATAAAACTCCACTTTATCAAGAATCTCCTTAGTATTATCAATGGCTTCGGGGATATCCTTGAAGATTTCGCGCATCTCATCAGTGGTCTTAAGCCATTCCTGCTTCGTATAATGCAGACGCGGTTCCGAGAACGTCTTCTGCATGGAAACGCATATCAATCGATCGTGAGCCTCGGCATCGTCCTCGAATGTAAAGTGGACGTCGTTGGTCGCTATAAGCTTGATATTATGTTTCCTTGCGAATTTAATCAGATGTTCGTTCACGCGCACCTGCTCTTCGTAGACCTCACGGTTTGAATTAGGTTTGTCAGTTTTATGACGTTGCAGCTCAAGATAATAATCATCTCCGAAAGTCTGCTTATACCATAATATCCGCTCCTCGGCCTTGTCGAGATCGCCGTGCATTATGAATTGGGGCACTTCTCCGCCAAGACAAGCCGAGCATACAATCAGGCCCTCTTTATGGGCTGCGAGATCCTCCCTGTCGGTGCGCGGTTTGAAATAAAAACCCTCGGTCCAGGCCCGGCTCACAAGTTTCACGAGGTTGTGATAGCCCACACTGTTCTTTGCGAGCACTATGAGGTGATATCCATTGTCGGTCTTGTCGCGTTTTTCGGTCATGCTGTTTCTGGCAACATACATCTCGCATCCGATAATGGGCTTGAATTTCTCTTCCTCGGGAAGACCGTCGTTCTTCTTGGCGACATAATTGAAAAATTCCTTGATGCCGAACATATTGCCATGATCGGTAAGAGCAATACCACGCATCCCGTCGGCTATGGCTTTATCAACCAATTCTGGGATAGTGGCTTTGCCGTCGAGAAGGCTATATTGTGAATGGACATGAAGATGTGTGAATGGTATCGAGCTCATGACATCGGGATAATTTTTCAATGCAAAGATAATATCCGCCGCTTGTTTTTGCAATCCGAAATTCCGATTTATTTATCAACAGCGGCCATAACGATTGTAAGAATTGAGTATTAACGGTATTTGGATTAGAATTCTAAAATGCGTAAATTTGTAGAGATATATAAATTTTTGCTTATGGACATAATCAAAGCGGAGAACATCACGAAACGGTTTACCGGCCATGTGGCTCTCGACAACGTGAGTGTAAGTATCCCGGAAGGATCCATCTACGGTCTTCTTGGGCCTAACGGGGCGGGTAAAACTACACTTATAAGAATAATAAATCACATAACCGCACCCGACAGCGGGACAGTAACTTTCAACGGGCATCCTCTGACTGCCGACGATGTTGCGATGATCGGCTATCTCCCCGAAGAAAGAGGCTTATACAAGAAAATGAAAGTTGGAGACCAGGCCCTCTTTTTTGCAAAGCTCAAGGGTCTGAGCACAAGGGAAGCCACAGCGAGACTGCGAATGTGGTTCGACCGGTTTGGAATCTCCGATTGGTGGGGCAAAAAAGTGGAGGAGCTATCCAAAGGTATGGCGCAGAAAGTTCAGTTCATCGTCACAGTGCTGCACAATCCAAAACTTCTCATTTTCGATGAGCCCTTTTCAGGATTCGATCCCATAAACGCCGAATTGCTGAAAAACGAGATCCTTCGTCTGCGTGACGAGGGTTCGACGGTGATATTCTCCACACATAATATGGAGAGCGTGGAGACCCTATGCGACTATTTCACTCTCATCAACCGCTCCCATAATATTCTCTCGGGCAATGTGGCCGAGATACGCAGAGAAATGGGAAAGAACCACTACAAACTTTCTTTTCAGGGAGTGCCTCAGTTGCTCCTCGAACGTCTTGGCGACAGGATTGAAAGCCATTCGATGTCTAAACCGGAACTAACCCAAAACGGCCCCATCTTCAATGCCGAATTCTCTCTCAAAGAGGATATATCGATGAGAGATTTCATATCCATAGCCAACGACACGGTCGAGATCGTTACATTCGACCGAGCTCTTCCCTCAATGAATGAAATCTTCATCCGCACCGTGGAGAAATCAAACGCGGCCGGAAATAATGAGAATCATGAAGCTCAAAACTGACAAATAAAATGAACTCAAAGATAGGAATAATTATATCGCGGGAATTCCGCGAAAGAGTGGTTAAAAAGAGTTTTATCGTCACCACTTTGCTGACGCCCGTGTTGATGGCACTTTTGATGGTGGCTCCGGCTCTTATAATGAATTTATCCACTCCGGATGAGAAAAACATGGCCGTTATCGACAACAGCGGCATCATCTATCCGGCTCTTGTAAAGGAAGGAAACTCGATTGAATATCTGAAATTTGATAAAGTGTCTGTCCCCTTGGACTCGGCTCTTGCCTCGGATAAGTACGAAGCCGTGTTGTGGATCAACGAGGATGTGGCCGACAATCCGCAGAACGTTATCTTATATATGCACGAATCAGGTTCGCTCGAAATCGAATCAGCTCTTAACGGCATCATATCGAAAACTGTGGAAGATACACGTCTGAAGCGCTACAATATCGATAATCTTTCGCAGATACTCGATGAAATCGCTGTCACATCCAATATCCGGACGTTGCGCATCGACGACGAAGGAAATGAAAAGAATATATCTTCTCTGACATCATTCATGCTCGGACTCGCCATGACATTTATTCTCTATATGTTCCTGCTGATGTATGGTCAGATGGTGATGACCTCCATCATCGAGGAGAAAAACAACCGCGTTCTCGAGCTTGTGGTCTCCTCTGTGAAGCCTATGCAGCTGATGCTTGGCAAAATCATCGGAGTAGGTCTTGTGGCTGTATTGCAGATCACGATATGGGCACTCCTTATCTGCGTGATGAGCGCATTTGTAATGCCTCTTTTCATGCCTGATGGTATGGCCGAGCAGATAGCCATGATGAACAACGGCACATTCAATCCGTCGGCTTCCTCATTCGACCCCGACATGGTGAAAGCTCTCGCGATGTTCACCTCAGTCGCCTATATCGCCAAGCTGTTCATGTATATCGCACTGTTCCTCATCGGCGGTTTCCTTTTCTACTCCTCTATATTCGCTGCGATAGGCTCGTCGGTCGACAACATTCAGGACGCTTCGCAACTCCAGACTTTTGCAGTCCTGCCGATAATAATAGCGCTGGTATTCTCGCTCTCCATAGGAAACGATCCGAACAGCACTGCCGCAGTGTGGCTTTCAATGATTCCTTTCACTTCTCCGATGGTGATGCTTTCCCGCATTCCGTTCGATGTGGCCTCATGGCAGATTTGGGTGTCGCTCGCGATTCTCTATGCCTCGTTTGTCGGAATGGCCTGGATTGCCGGTAAGATCTATCGTGTCGGTATCTTTATGTATGGCAAGAAACCTACCATAAAGGACCTCATCAGATGGGCGAAATATAAATGATTTTCGAAATCTTTGCAAATCTGTTGCATAATACATTGAAATATGTTTGTAATATTGTCGATACTTTCTAACTTTGCGACAAACAACAAACACACTCTAAGACACTCGTAAAAATGGCGAACAATAGAATTCTTCTCGATGCCGAATGGCCCGAGATGCCCGCATTCAAAGAAGGGATACGCCGCGCTCCCGACCGCGGTTATACACTTACTCCCGAGAAAACAAAAACAGCTTTGAAAAACGCGTTGCGTTATCTTCCGAAAGAGCTACACGAAAAAGCCGCTCCGGAGTTTCTCGAAGAGCTCAAGACCCGCGGAAGGATCTACGCCTACCGTTGGCGTCCGGAGGGCGATCTCGCTGCCAAACCCATCGATAGTTACAAAGGGAAATGCATCGAAGGAAAGGCTTTCCAGGTGATGATCGACAATAACCTCTGTTTCGACATCGCCCTTTATCCGTATGAACTTGTCACTTATGGCGAGACGGGACAGGTTTGTCAGAACTGGCTCCAATATCGCCTCATAAAGAAATATCTCGAGGAACTCACCGATGAGCAGACTCTCGTGATCGAGTCCGGCCATCCGTTAGGACTGTTCCCCTCGAAGAAAGATTCTCCGAGAGTGATCATCACCAATGCGATGATGGTGGGCCTTTTCGATAATCTCCACGACTGGCATGAAGCTATGCAGATGGGTGTGGCCAACTACGGACAGATGACGGCCGGCGGATGGATGTATATCGGCCCACAGGGAATCGTACACGGCACATTCAATACTCTGCTCAATGCCGGGCGCATGAAACTCGGAATCCCGCACGACGGCGATCTTCGCGGCCATCTCTTTATCTCTTCCGGTCTCGGAGGAATGAGCGGCGCTCAACCTAAAGCGGCTGAGATCGCAGGAGCGGCTGCAATTATTGCGGAGGTGGACTATTCCCGGATCATGACCCGCAAAAATCAGGGCTGGGTCATGGAAATAACGGAAGATATCCCCACTGCTTTCAGATTGGCCGAGGGAGCCATGAAGGAGAAACGCCCTGTTTCCATCGCATACCACGGAAATATTGTGGATCTTCTCGAATATGCCGTAGAAAACGGCAAGAAGATAGAGTTGCTGAGCGACCAGACTTCCTGTCATGCCGTTTATGAAGGTGGATATTGTCCCGCCGGCATCTCGTTTGAGGAGCGTACAAGACTGCTTCACGACAATCCGGAGGAATTCCGTCATCTTGTCGACGAATCGCTCAAACGTCATTTCAAAGCGATCAAACACCTCACGGAGGCCGGAACATATTTCTTCGATTATGGCAACTCATTTATGAAAGCTATCTATGACGCCGGTGTGAAAGAGATATCCAGAAACGGAATAGATGAGAAAGACGGCTTCATCTGGCCCTCCTATGTGGAGGATATCATGGGCCCGATGCTCTTTGACTATGGTTACGGGCCGTTCCGCTGGGTCTGCCTGAGCGGCAAACATGAAGACCTGGTAAAGACCGACAAGGCCGCGATGGATTGCATCGATCCGAACCGCCGCGGTCAGGATCGCGACAATTATAACTGGATTCGCGATGCGGAGAAGAATGGCCTTGTGGTCGGCACTCAGGCCCGCATCCTTTATCAGGATGCCATGGGACGTCTGAAGATAGCCCTCCGATTCAACGAGATGGTAAGAAACGGCGAAGTCGGGCCGATAATGCTCGGACGCGACCACCATGATGTGAGCGGCACTGACTCTCCGTTCCGTGAGACGTCCAATATAAAAGACGGCTCAAATGTGATGGCGGATATGGCCGTGCAGTGTTTTGCCGGAAACTGCGCCCGCGGCATGAGCCTTGTAGCCCTTCATAACGGTGGAGGAGTCGGAATCGGTAAGGCTATCAACGGCGGCTTCGGAATGGTTTGCGACGGCTCTGAGAGAGTTGACAATATTCTGAAGAAAGCAATGCTCTGGGATGTGATGGGAGGTGTTGCAAGAAGAAGCTGGGCCCGTAACGAAAACGCCATGTCGACTGTCAAAGAATGGAACGACACGCAGTGCGAAAACGGATTCATGATCACCGAGCCGTTCATTGCCGACGACAGCCTCGTGGATTCTCTTATCGCAAAATTATAATGAATTAAATTTATCTGAAGTTGTTTGGAGGGAACTCCGGACAACTTCTTTACCATAGAAAAACATATATTAAGAATGCAACGTATTATCGAATGCGTCCCCAATTTCTCGGAAGGGCGCGACATGGAAATAATCAGGCATATAACTGCCGAAATCGAGAAAGGAGATGAGGTCAGGCTTCTCGACGTAGATCCGGGAGAAGCAACCAACCGTACGGTCGTTACGTTTGTCGGCGAACCCGAAGCCGTGGTTGAAGCCGCCCTCAGAGGGATGAAAAAGGCTGCAGAGCTTATCGACATGCGCCATCATCACGGTGCGCATCCCCGCATGGGAGCCACTGATGTGTGCCCGCTGATTCCTGTAAGCGGAGTCACTCTCGAAGAATGCGCAGAACTGGCAAGAGGTCTTGCCAAAAGAGCATCGGAAGAACTCGGAATTCCTTGCTATTGTTATGAGGCTGCGGCGTTCACTACTGAGCGTAAAAATCTCGCGGTATGCCGCGAAGGTGAGTATGAAGGCCTTCCGGAAAGGCTTGGAAAGCCTGGCAAAGGTCCTGATTTCGGCGACCGTCCGTTCGATGACTCCGTTGCAGCTACCGGCTGTACTGCTGTAGGAGCCCGCGATTTCCTTATTGCCGTCAACTTCAACTTGAACACCACATCGACAAGGCGTGCTAACGCCATAGCTTTCGATGTCAGAGAGAAAGGAAGACCAAAACGCGAAGGAAACAAACCAAACGGCAAACCAGTGAAGGATGAGAACGGTAACACCATCATGATTCCCGGAACGCTCAAAGGGACAAAAGCTATCGGATGGTTTATCGATGAATACGGTATCGCTCAGGTTTCGATGAATATCACGGATATGTCGAAGACGCCTCTGCATACGGCATTCGATGAAGTCTGTCGTGCGGCTGCTGCAAGAGGAATCCGCGTAACCGGAACCGAAATCGTCGGACTCATTCCTAAGAAAGCCCTTATCGAGGCCGGAAAGCATTATCTTCGTCTCCAGCAACGTTCCCTCGGTATTCCGGAAAGCGAAATTATCAAGATAGCCGTGAAATCCATGGGTCTCGACGAGCTGAAACCTTTCGTTCCGGAAGAGAAAGTGATTGAGTTCATGCTTGAGAAGGGGAAGGAGCGCAAACGCCTCGTCGACATGACATGCACCGGATTTGCGGATGAGACCGCATCGGAATCTCCGGCTCCCGGCGGCGGCTCCATTTCCGCATATATGGGAGCGCTCGCCGCCGCTCTCGGCACTATGGTGGCCAATCTTTCCGCACATAAGGCCGGCTGGGACGACCGCTGGGAGGAATTCTCAGACGTGGCTGAAAAGGGACGCGACATTCAGGACCGTCTAATCAGACTTGTCGACGAAGACACCGAGGCATTCAATATGATTATGGACGTTTTCGCAATGCCGAAGAACACGCCCGAAGAGAAGAAGGCGCGTGCAGAAGCTCTTGAGAAAGCCACGTTGCATGCCACTCAGGTTCCGTTGTCAACAATGAAGGCCGCATCCGAGGCATTCGATATTCTTCAGCAGATGGCAGAGAAGGGGAATCCCGCTTCAGTGAGCGATGCCGGTGTCGGCGTACTCGCCGCAAGAGCTGCTGTCCTCGGCGCTGAACTCAATGTAAAGATCAATGCCGCCGGGCTGAAAGATAGGGAAGCCGCCGACCGGATACTCCGGGAAGCAGAGGAAATCGCATCCGCAGCATGTCGGAGCGAAAAGGCCATTCTTGAAATTGTGAACTCAAAAATAGCCGAATCATAATGGCGGATTTATTAATAAAAAACTGCATCATAGCTACTCCCCTCGGCAAGGAGGCCGTCAAAGGGGAGCGGATGAATGATCTTTCCGTCTGCAATGATGGCTCAATCCTAATTATCGACGGCAAGATTGAAAATGCCGGAGAAACCATCGGTCTGCCGAAATCCATTCCTGCTGACATCCCTGTGCTCGATGCCGGAGGCCGCGTGGCACTGCCAGGTTTCATAGATTCCCATACTCATCTTATATTTGGAGGATACCGTCCCGATGAATTCGGATGGCGACTGAATGGCGAATCATATATGAGTATCATGCAGCGAGGAGGGGGAATACAGTCCACTGTAAACGCCACCCGCGGCGAAACTTTTGAAAATCTTAAGCGGAAAGCAGAATGGTTTCTCGACCGCATGTCGGAAATGGGTGTGACCACCGTTGAGGCAAAAAGCGGCTATGGTCTTGATAAAGACACAGAATTGAGAATGCTCGATGTGATCAATTCCCTCGCCGCGGATGATAACCGTAAACTCAATGTTGTCGGTACTTTTCTCGGAGCTCATGCCGTCCCGTTGGAATACAAAGGGAGAACATCGGAATATGTGGATTTCCTTATCTCTGAGATGCTTCCGCTGGTTAAAGATAAAGCACAGTTCTGCGATATTTTCACTGAAAAGGATGTGTTTGAGATTGATGAATCGAGAAAGCTTCTGAAGGCAGCCTCGGATATGGGCTTCCGTCTCAAACTTCATGCCGATGAGATAGTTACACTCGGAGGTGCCGAATTAGCTGCCGAACTCGGGGCTGTTTCAGCCGATCATCTGCTTCACGTAAGCGATCAGGGTATCCGGGAGATGGCCGAAAGGGGAGTAGTGGCAACATTGCTTCCTTTGACGGCTTTCGCTTTGAAAGAACCCTTCGCACCCGCGCGCCGTTTTATAGAGGCCGGCGCGGCAGTAGCGCTTGCCACCGACCTGAATCCCGGTTCATGTTTCAGCGGTTCGATTCCCCTCACAATTGCATTGGCATGCATCTATATGAGAATGACTATTGAGGAGACAATCACGGCATTGACTCTGAACGGCGCGGCAGCTCTCGATCTGGCCGGGGAGACAGGCTCTATAGAGAAAGGGAAAAGAGGAGACATCGCGCTGCTCGAATTCGACAATTATCGGATGCTCCCCTATTATGTCGGAATGAATTGTGTCCGGACCACCATTTGTGGCGGACGGATCGTCTCCGGCAAAGATATTTGATTTTTAACCATTTAATACGCATATTATCATGCATAAACTTGAAACTTACGCGATAGGCTCTTCAGAGCTTACCTACGACCTGATAGAGAAGATTCTCAACGACAAGACACGGCTCGTTTTGTCGGACGAAGGAAGGGAACGCATCGCGGCATGCCGCGAATTCCTCGATACCAAGACCGAAACCGACGGAGCTCCGATTTATGGTGTAACAACAGGTTTCGGATCTCTTTTCTGGCACTTCTTGGGGCTTCTGTATTTCCGATGCTGTGCTCCGCTGCTGCTACCAGGGTCGTTGCCCTCTTAAGCCCAGCGCCTTTCAGCCTTGCATCTCTCCATATCTTGTTTACACCTTCCACTCCAAGTTCCCTGATATCACAGGGC
>OKSX01001231.1_pt1 | contig 13390 bp, 9 predicted proteins | sample 1606391 | NCBI WGS metagenome assembly OKSX01 (sample SAMEA3879578, study PRJEB24766) | human gut metagenome | biome: human-associated habitat; feature: feces | place: USA | collected 1985/1987
ATCGACTTGTTAAATACCTCCGTGAACCATTCGTCTACTTCCACCGCTTCGTTATTATTCACTTTTGCGATGATCGAATTTGGGTTGAAGGGATTCAAGGACAGGTTGAACTTTTGCAACTCGGCATCGATTTTATCCGTTAAAATATGGGGCGCTTCATATTTGATCGTATATAGGGTATGAAACACGGTACCACTTTCTTCGTAATATTGTTTTTTGTCTTTACACGAGACAAAGAACAGAATTCCTAAAATAACTGATAAATAAATTTTCTTATGCATTTTTCTATTGTTTAGTCGGTTGCAAAGATAGTGTAAATCTTTGAGTACTACTTTATCTGTATAAAATAGCAAAATAATATACTTCCTCGAATCTCTTGTTTTTGGGTAGAGAAGTCAGATACAGTTGTTTCGGATTTTGTTCTTTAATGCACATCCCGGACATCCTTGACAAGGATTGTCTGTTCCGGTGGGATGTGTAAAGAACTTATATATTTTCTTTCCGATATAGAAAATAACGATAAGGCCGATGATGAAAACTGCTATTTCCTGCCACATAAAGAAGGTGTATTAATTAAACAGGTTCATAAAGAAGTGCCCTGTCTGATAGACTACGCATGAGACGAACCACGCAAGTACGCAAGTATAAACAATTACAAATATACCCCATTTCCAGGAGCCGGATTCGTGGACAATGGCCGATATTGTAGCGATACAAGGGAAATAGATCAGGACAAAGAGCATGAAACTCAGTGCGACCAAAGGTGTAAAGACCAATTCTCCCTCGGCATTTTTATCCTGTTTTAATCGTTCGGTCAAGACCTGGCTATCATCCGACTCTCCTGTATATAAGACACTCAGTGTGCTGACGACGACTTCTTTGGCGGCCATACCGGTCAATAGGCTGACACTCATCTTCCAGTCGAAACCCAGTGGATGGAGTATCGGTTGTATGGCTTGGCCGATACGGCCGATGTAGGATTTCTGCTGATGGTCCATCGATTTCAGGCGTTCTAGTTCAGCGATGGTTTCCGCTTTGTCTTCCGGGTTCGTGTCGGACTGTTCCACTTCGGCGATCTGCTTCTCAAAAACATCTCCGTTTTCCGAATGACGAGGAAAATATCCCAAGAACCAGATGATGATAGAAGCGATCAAGATGATCCCCCCCATCTTGTGCAGATATTGTTTGGCTTTTTCCCACATATGAATCATAATTGATTTACCTGTCGGCATGCGGTAAGGAGGAAGTTCCATCACGAAAGGTACATCTTCGTCCTTAAAAAGGAAGCGCTTGAACAGACGTGCCATTAAGACAGCAAGCAGAATACCCGAAGCATAGAGGATCAGCATGACCGTTCCGGCCGTCTGGGGGAAGAAAGCACCTGTCAGCAGGACATACACCGGAAGGCGGGCACTACAGCTCATTAACGGGTTTACCAGCATGGTGATCATCCGGCTGTTACGGCTTTCGATCGTACGAGATGCCATGATAGCCGGCACGTTGCAACCGAAGCCCATCACAAGCGGGATAAACGATTTGCCGTGTAGCCCCATCTTATGCATGATCTTGTCCATGATGAAAGCGGCGCGCGCCATGTAGCCGGAATCTTCCATAAAAGAAATGAAGGCATACAGTATCAATATGTTGGGCAGGAATACGATAACGCCTCCCACGCCTCCTATAATGCCATCGACCAGTAAATCCTTCAACGGGCCTTCGCTCATGTTTCCACGTACGAACTCTCCGATCCAGCCTACAAACGATTCGATCCATTCCATCGGGTATTCTCCCAAGCGGAAAGTGGCTTCGAACATGATCCACATGAAAAGGATGAAGATCGGGAACCCCAACACTTTATGGGTTACGAACAAATCGATGATCTGGGTGCTTGTCGCTTCTTTTATTTTGTTTTGCTCGTAGGTCTCACGCAGTGCACCGGAAATAAAACCGTAGCGGGCATTGGTGAAGGCTGTCTCACAATCTTCTTTCAGAAGGGTTTCGATTTGAGCGACATTGCGGTCGCGTTCGTGGATGACTGTTTCGGAACCAGGCATTGACTTGACGAATGATTCCACTTCCGGATCGCCTTCTAGCAACTTGATGGCAAGGTAGCGCTTGGAAAGGCTTTTGGATACATTTCCGTTCAGTTTCAAAGCATGCCTTACTGGATAAATGGCCTTTTCCAATACATCACCATAATTGATATGGATATGGCGGAGTACGGGATCTTCTTCTTCGTAGACCTTTATGACGCGGTTGAAAAGTTCTTCGATACCGAAGCCGGTCTTACTGATGGTCGGAACAATCGGCGTACCGATCATCCTTGAGAGAGAGTTATGGTCGAACTTATTTCCGTGTCGTTCCAGTTCGTCGTACATGTTGAGGGCAATGACCATTTGCACGTCCATGTCTATCAACTGGGTTGTCAGATATAAGTTCCTTTCCAGATTGGAAGCATCAATGACATTGATAACAATATCCGGTTGCTGGTTTTCGTTCAGATGTTTTCGTACATACAACTCTTCCGGAGTATAAGCCGATAAAGAATACGTACCCGGTAAGTCGACAATCCGGAACGTGTATCCGTTTTGCTTGAATACGCCTTCTTTGGCATCGACGGTTACTCCGCTGTAATTCCCGACATGCTCATGAGCTCCTGATGCGAAATTGAATAAAGATGTTTTACCGCAATTGGGATTTCCTACCAAAGCAACGTTGATAGTCTTTCCTTTATTGTAGGCAATTTCTCTTAATTCATCGTCCGAAGGAGTGATGTAGTCAGTTGCCGGTTTATCGGCAAAAATGAGGTTTTCACGTTCGGCTGCGAATTCGGCAGCACTGACAACTTCGATGAGTTCGGCATCCTGGCGTCTGAGAGAAACGTCATATCCCATAATCCGATAATGAATAGGATCTTTCAACGGGGCATTTTGAATGACTTGTACTTCTTTTCCACGGATAAAGCCCATTTCTATGATACGTTTGCGGAAAGCTCCGCGCCCCATAATTTTGACGATAATTCCTTTTTCGCCTGTACGAAGTTCTGATAGTCTCATCTTAATATATTGTTCTCAAACGTGTGCAAAGTTACGATATATCGTTAGTTTCATCAATACCTATGAATAGGTAATTTCAGAGGCAGAACTATTTCTTTGCCTTATGTCATTTAATGAAAGAACCGACTGGATATATTTTGTTCGCCGGTGCTGAATATATATTCGCCTACTGCGAATATGTATTCGCCAACGCTGAACGTATGTTCGCCCACGGCGAATAAAGATTTGCTGGTAGGTCAACCTATTAGATCATATCCATTTGGAGAAAAATAAAGGGGACTTCCGCTTTTTCGTTTCTATAAATATCATATATTTGCTGTGACATTTCGCTGTGACACTTGTAAACATGAAAAATACTAATATATAATATGAGTCGTAAATTATTGTTGTTTTGGCTATTAACCGGAGTTGCCTTGTTCGTTTTCCTACAAGTTTGCTATCCTTATCTTTTCTTTTTCAACGAACAGAGCCAGTTGTTTTTAGCTGAAGCGGCTTTCTTTTGGGAAAACTTGCCGAAGCCCGGAGGTCTGACGTTGTGGTTGTCTGAGTTCTTGGTTCAGTTTTTTTCCTATCCATACGCGGGAGCTTGTATTACTGCTATACTATTGACGTTGATAGCTTTTGTGCAGGGTGAAATTTTACGTAAACTAAGTGGATCATCTATTTTGGCAATGACAGGTTGGTTGGTTGCTATGGCTCAGGTTTGGGTAATTGCTGATTTTAACTATCTGTATCAAGGAGTCCTGTCGATAGTCTTTGTCCTCATAAGTGCGTGGACTTGTCTGTCTATTCGATCGGATCGGGTTCGCTTGCTTTTTGAAGCGGCAGGAGGATTGATTTTAGTCTGGTGGGTAGGAGCTGCTTCCGTATTATTTGCCGTCTGGGTATTTTTATTTGAGTTCGTTGTCCGTAAAAATAAGCAGAAATGGCTGGCGCTTTTTCCTTTATTGATAACAACCGGTCTGTTGTTTGTTTTATGGCGAACAGCCGTTATTAGTGATTTCCGTTTTGCCTTTTTACCCGACGCTTATTATCATCATTTATTAGAGCCTAAATCGGTTATTTATTTTTCATGGTGGGGCGTATGGCTGTTGACAGGCTATGCGCTGATTGTGCATCGAAATAATTGGTCACTGAAAACGGCGAAGAGTAAAAGACTGGTTGCAGTGGCTTTGTTTGTCTGTTTGATAGCTGTATTTTATGTCGGGACGCTTCGCTTTGGAGAATTGAAGATGCGCCGTTATATGATGCTGGATCATTATTCCCGAACCGGGCAATGGCAGAAAATAGAAGCCGATTGCCAGGGTAAGATAACGAATTTCCTTTATATGAATATCCTTGCCCGTGCATTGGCCGAACAAGGCAAACTGGCAGATACCATGTTTGATTATCAGTTCAGAGGTCCGCAGGCTTTGGCGGTGAATTGGAATCATACAGAAGATGTTTCGGTATTGTTGAGTGATATTTATTTTACGGCAGGAAATATCGCCTTGTCTCAGCGACTGGCTTTCGAAGGTAATTCTTGTGCCCGTGGAAATTATAATGCCCGTTTGCTCCAACGTCTGGTTCAGACCAATTTAATTTATGGCGAGTATGCAGTTGCTGAAAAATACATCCGTTTGTTGGAGAAATCGTGGACTTATCGGGAGTGGGCAAAGCAGCAACGGAAATTCCTTTACAATGATGCTGAGGTAGAAAATGATCCGCTATTAGGTAGTAAGCGTTCGTTATTGTTGTCTCCGGAAGATACAACCCAACAAAAGGTTACCGGTGAACAACTGGAGACGGCCATGCAACTTCCTATATTGGCCAATTCGGCTCAGGCTAGAACAGCCTTCGAGTATTTGATGGGAGCCTATTTATTAAAGAAAGACATGGCCAGTTTTCAATATCTGATTGACCGCTATTGGGGAACTCCGCTTTTGCCTGATTTACCCGTGGCTTATCAGGAAGCTTTGATCGTTGCCCATGAAAAGAATCCGGAAGGATTGGACAAATATGCCTTGAATAAGGATGTCTTAAGCCGATATGCTGATTTTCGGAAACAGGTTTTAGCCAACCGGAATAATCGGGGACTTGCCGGACTGTTGTATCGGTCATTTGGTGATACGTATTGGTATTATGTTGTATTTAAATAAAGAAATAGATAGGAAGGTTGGAAGCTTCTTATAAAATAGCAAATGATGAGAAATAAATATTTATACCTATTGATCGGATGTTTGTTGGGCTTGGTGGCTTGTCAGCCAAGTTTGCCCCATATTGACGAGCAAAAAGAGATAACACCGGTTATTTATCCTGATTATAAGGAAGTCACTATTCCGGTAAATGTGGCTCCTTTGAATTTTGGTCTGCGGGATGCCGTGGAAGATGCAGTAGCCGTTTTTTCTTTCCAAGAACATTCCATATCGGTCTGGTTGAAAGACAGTACTTTCCAGATTCCATTGAAAGCCTGGCAAGAATTGCTACAACAGGCAAAAGGAAAAAGCCTGGAAGTATCGGTGTCTGTTAAAGAAGAGGGCAAATGGATGGGTTACAAAGCTTTTGATATCTATGTAGCTTCAGAACCGATGGATGCTTATTTGGCTTATCGGAAAATAGCTCCGGGCTATGAATTGTGGAAAAATATGGGAATCTATCAGCGCAATCTGGAAACATTCGACGAATCGCCCGTATTGGAAAACCGGCAAACCAATCAAAACTGTATGAATTGTCATTCCTTTTGTAATCGGCAAGCAGACCGTTTCCTGTTTCACATGCGTCAGAAATTAGGTGGAACCTATTTGGTAAAAGACGGAACCGTTGAGAAACTCAATACCGAAACACCTGAAACCATATCGTCTTTGGTATATCCTTCCTGGCATCCCGAAGGACGGTTTGTGGCTTTTTCGACGAATATCACGAAACAGTTCTTTCATCCGAATAACCGGAACCGGATTGAAGTCTATGATGAGAAATCGGATGTAGTCGTCTACGATACGGAGAAACATGAATTGATTACGGCGCCAGCCTTGTTTTCTAATCAGGCATTTGAAACGTTTCCAACATTTTCGGCTGATGGAAAAACACTTTATTTCTGTACAGCCCAGGCAAAACCGATGCCGGATGCTTATCAGGAAGTGAAATACAGCCTTTGTTCGATTTCCTTTGATCCGGAAAAGCGGACATTCGGTAATCAGGTAGATACGTTGTATGCGGCAGAACAACAAGGTAAAAGCGTTTCCTTCCCCCGTGTCTCGCCGGATGGACGTTATCTGTTATATACATTATCCGGATACGGAAACTTCTCAATCTGGCATAAGGATGCTGATTTGTATTGGGTGGACCTGAAGACTGGCAAGCACCGGTGTTTGGAGGAAGTCAACAGTCCGGATGTAGAGAGCTATCATTCCTGGAGTGGCAACAGTCGTTGGTTTGTATTCAGCAGTCGGCGGGATGACGGTCTTTATACACGGCCATATTTTGCATACGTATCAGAAGATGGCAAAGTAGGAAAGCCTTTTATGTTGCCCCAACGTACCAGAGATTATTATGAAGACAGTATGTGGTCGTATAATATTCCGGAGTTTGTTTCCGGTAAGATCCGCGTTTCGGCCCGTTCCATCATGGATGTGGCGGAAACTTCGGGTACAAACATCAAATTTATGAAATAAGAAAAACAATTGAAAGGAGAATAACTTATGAAGATCAAAAGAGTTTTTATAGCGGCACTTTCGGTGCTTTCCGGTTTATTTTCAAGTCCGGTTTCTATATTTGGGCAACAGCCTACTTTGCCAAAAGATAAGCAACATGGAGCGATTCTTCATGCGTTCTGCTGGTCCTTCCAGACGATTAAGGAAAATATGAAACAGATTGCGGATGCCGGATTTACAATGGTGCAGACTTCACCGGCCAATAAATGTTTTGTGGGTGATGATGGCGGATTGGAAATCTTTGGAAAAGGGAAATGGTATTACCATTATCAACCGGTGGAATGGACGATCGGGAATTATCAGTTGGGAACAAAAGCTGATTTTATTGCCATGACTACCGAAGCCCGGAAATATGGAATTACGGTATTGGTGGATGTCTTGCCCAATCATACGGCTTTTGATACAACGGCTGTTTCCCAGCAGTTCATTGAGGCTGTTGGCGGACAGGAACAACTGTATCATGCCAACGGATTGAAGCCGATAAAAGATTATAATGACCGTTTTCAGTGTACAACGGGTGGAGTAGGCGGATTGCCGGATGTAAATACGGAGAATCCGTTATTCCAGTATTATTATATGAAATATGTAAACGAACTGATTGCCTGCGGTGCCGGCGGATTCCGGTATGATACCGCCAAACATATCGGCTTGCCTTCTGATCCGAAGGATGAAAAATCTCCCCGGAATAACTTTTGGGAGATAGCTACCGGTCGGGAAGCTGTGAATGGTTTGCGTCTGGATACTTCCAAAGAGCTTTTCATTTATGGAGAAGTTTTACAAGACAAGAACGTGAAGGAAAAAGAATATTCCAAATACATCGGACTGACTGCCAGTAATTATGGTGGGGAGCTGCGGAAAGCTTTGGAAAATAGAAGTTTTTCGGGTGTGGACTTGAAATCATGGCATCATCCGGCTAATCCGAAACAATTGATTACGTGGGTGGAAAGTCATGATACCTATTGTAATGCCGGTGAATCGGCGGGATTGACGGATGCTCAGATTCGTTGTGGCTGGACTATTGTGGCTGCTCGTGCTTCGGGTGTTCCTTTGTTCTTGAGCCGGCCAGCAGGTTCATCTCCTGAGAATCGTTGGGGCAATAACCGGATTGGTCCGCGTGGAAATGATAATTTCTTCCATCCGGAAGTAGTTGCTGCAAATCATTTCCGCCAACGAATGGTGGGTGAAAAGGAAACCTTGTATTACTCGACTGATGGTAAGGTGATGGAAGTGGCACGAGGTAAAAAAGGTGCGGCCTTGATCAACTTGGGCGAAGCGGGTGCTATTTCTATTAAAACTTGTTTACCTGATGGCTCTTATACGGATGCTGTGCATAACGTTTCTTTTACAGTGCAGAAAGGCATGCTGAAAGGTCGTGTAGAAGGTTTGTCTTCTTATATCCTGGAAGTTCAGGAATAAATAAGGTTGAAGATTGTTGTTAACGAAAATCAGATACAGGAAAAATGGAGAGTTTTATCAATAAAGATTTTATGCTGACGAATGAGTCGGCTCGTGAATTATATCATGACAGTGCGGAGTCGTTGCCTATCATCGACTATCATTGTCATTTAGATCCTAAGCAGATAGCGGAAAACCATTCGTTTAAGAATCTGACGGAGGTCTGGCTGGGTGGTGATCACTACAAATGGAGAGCCATGCGCGGCAATGGCATTGCGGAAGAATATATTACCGGAAACAGAAGTGATTATGAGAAGTTTGAGAAATGGGCGGAAACGGTTCCCTATACGATGCGGAATCCTTTATACCATTGGACTCATTTGGAGTTAAGTCGTATTTTCGGTATTGATACCTTGCTGAAGCCACAAACCGCCCGCGAAATCTATGAGGCTTGTACAGATATGCTGCAGACGGATGATTTTCGTGTCCAAGAGCTGATGAAGCGTTGTCGGGTAGAAGTAGTATGTACAACGGATGATCCGATCGACTCTTTAGAACATCATCGTTATTTGCAGGAACATCCTTTTGGAACACGTGTATATCCGGCCTGGCGTCCGGATAAGGTGTTGGCTGTAGAAAATCCGGTGGCTTATCGGGCTTATGTAGAAAAGTTAGGACAGGCTGCAGATGTGGAGATCCGATCCTATACGGATTTATTGACAGCTTTGCGGAAACGACATGATTATTTCGCCTCTTTGGGTTGTCGTTTGTCTGATCATGGTTTGGATAACTTCTACGCAGATGATTATACAGAAGCCGAAATTCAGCAGATCTTCAAGAAGGTGATGGCCGGAAAGTTACTGGATGAAACGGAGATTCGCCGTTTCCGGAGTGATTTGTTGTTTGAACTGGCTGTCATGGACTGGGAAAAAGGATGGGCGCAACAGTATCATATCAGTGTTGTCCGGAACAGTTCCACTCGTATGTTTCAGGCTTTAGGACCGGATACGGGTTTTGATGCCATTATGGAAGTGAATTGTTCGGTCGTAGGACATCGTTTCTTTAACCGGCTTGACCAGGTTGGTAAACTGACGAAAACCATCTTGTATAGCTTGAACCCGAAGGATAATGAAGTACTGGCAACATTGGCTTATACATATAATGACGGAACTGTTCCGGGAAAGATGCAGTTAGGCTCGGGCTGGTGGTTCCTGGATCAGGAAGATGGGATGCGGAAGCAGATGAATGCCTTGTCGGCTATGGGTTTGTTGAGCCGTTTTGTAGGAATGCTGACGGACTCACGCAGTTTCCTTTCATATCCGCGTCATGAATATTTCCGTCGCATCCTGTGTAACTTGATTGGTGAAGATATAGAGGCAGGAAAGTTACCACGGAGTGAGATGGATTTCTTGAAACAGATGGTAGCAGATATTTCTTATTATAATGCAAAACGATATTTTAACTTTTAACGGATAAATTAGAACACGTATGGGAAAGATAGTAACCTTCGGTGAGATTATGCTTCGATTGGCAACTCCCGGATATTTACGTTTTAGTCAGACAAATGAATTGAGTGCCACATTTGGTGGTGGTGAAGCAAATGTAGCTGTATCATTGGCTAATTATGGAATGGACGCTGAGTTTGTGACTCGCTTGCCGGAGAATGATATTGCTGCCGCATGTGTAAAAGATTTACATAAACACGGAGTTAAGACCGACCATATTGTTTATGGTGGTGACCGCATGGGTATTTATTTTCTGGAAACCGGAGCCGTGGCTCGCGCCAGTAAGGTTGTATATGACCGGGCTCATTCAGCTATCTCGGAAATTAAACCGGGTATGATTGACTGGGAACATGTTTTGGCCGGTGCAGACTGGTTTCATTGGACGGGAATTACACCGGCAATCAGTCAGGGAGCAGCAGATGTTTGCTTGGAAGCGATTCAGACAGCCAATCGGTTGGGTATTCCGGTTTCCTGCGATTTGAATTACCGGAAGAATCTGTGGAAATATGGAAAGAAAGCATCAGAGGTAATGCCGGATTTAGTGGCAGGTTGTGACATCATTCTCGGAAATGAAGAAGATGCAGAGAAAGTATTCGGCATCAAACCGGAAGGTTTTGATGTGACGGCGACTGCCGGTGAAGTGAATGCTGCTGAGTTTGAAAGTGTATGTACACAGTTGATGCAACGTTTCCCGCGTGCTCGGAAAGTAATTATCACGTTGCGTGGTTCAATCAATGCTAATCATAATACATGGGGCGGTGTTTTGTATGACGGCAAACAGTTGTTCCAGTCGCCTCGCTATGATATCACGCACATTGTAGATCGTGTGGGCGGTGGTGATTCTTTCATGGGCGGTCTGATTTATGGTTTGCTGACATATCCGCAGGATGATCAGCAGGCATTGAACTTTGCCGTGGCGGCTTCTTGCCTGAAGCATACGATTTATGGAGATTATAATGAAGTAACAGTAAAAGAGGTTGAGAATCTGATGAAGGGCGATGGCTCTGGTCGGGTTTCACGTTAACAGAGGAAAGGAGAACAAATGGCTGCATTTACGAAATTACAAGTGTTGCAGGCAATGCAACAGACGGGCATGGTTCCGGTCTTTTATCATAGTGATGCCGAAGTGGCTCGCCAGGTATTGAAGGCTTGTTATGAAGGTGGCGTCCGTGCTTTTGAGTTTACGAATCGGGGCGACTTCGCTTCGGAAGTGTTTATTGATCTGATGAAGTTCTCTCGTCGGGAATGTCCGGAGATGATTTTGGGTATTGGTTCTGTAGTAGATGCTCCGACAGCTGCCCTTTATTTACAGTACGGGGCAAACTTTGTGGTCGGTCCGTACCTGAATCCGGAAGTGGCGCGTTTGTGTAATCGTCACTTGGTACCTTATACGCCGGGCTGTGGTTCGGTAACGGAAATAGGCGAGGCGCAGGAATTGGGTTGTGACCTGGTAAAGATTTTCCCGGCAGGAAATGTGGGTGGACCTTCGTTTGTGAAGAATATCAAGGCTCCGCTTCCTTGGTCGATGATTATGGCGACAGGTGCCGTAGAACCGACGGAAGAGAATTTGACAGCCTGGATGAAAGCGGGAACGACTTGTGTAGGAATGGGTTCTAAACTCTTCCCGAAAGATCGGATCGCGGCTCAGGACTGGAATTATATTACAGAGAAATGCCGGTTTGCTTTGGAGATTATCCGACAGGCAAGAGGTTGATAAAACAAATGCTAACCTTTTAATCGGAACGACATGAACAAACACGGAGAAATGAAGATGACAAATTACAGATGGACTATCTGTATCATGATGTTTCTGGCCCTGACGATCAATTACCTGGATCGTCAGGTGCTTTCTTTGACCTGGGATGAATTTATCAAACCCGAGTTTCATTGGAATGAAATCCATTATGGTCGGATTACAGCTACCTTCTCGATTGTGTATGCGATCGGAATGTTGTTTGCTGGTCGGGTAATCGACTGGATGGGAACGAAAGCCGGTTTCTTGTGGTCGATCGGGGTGTGGTCGTTGGGCGCTTGCCTGCATGCTTTTTGTGGTGTGGCAACAGAAGCCTGTGTCGGACTTGAGGATCGGACACAATTGATGATGGCTACGGGTGATATGGCTGTCTTGATCGCGACCTTCAGTATGTACTTCTTTTTGGCAGCCCGTTGTGTATTGGCTATTGGAGAAGCCGGATATTTCCCTGCGGCAGTCAAGGTGACAGCCGAATATTTCCCGAAACGAGACCGGGCGTTTGCAACTTCTATTTTTAACGCGGGCGCTTCTATTGGTGCTTTGGCTGCACCGTTGACGATTCCGTTGCTGGCTAAATATTGGGGCTGGGAATTATCATTCGTTATCATAGGTGTATTAGGCTTCATTTGGATGGGATTCTGGGTATTCATGTACACACCGCCAGAGAAGAGCCGGTTTGTCAATGCTGCCGAACTGGAATACATCGGGCAGGACAAGTTACTGGAAGCTGATTTGGTGGATGTGGATCAAGCTAATGAAAAAAAGATGTCTTTGTTGGAATGCTTCCGCTATCGGCAGACTTGGGCTTTCTTACTGGGTAAATTCTGTACGGATGGTGTATGGTGGTTCTTCCTCTTTTGGACACCTTCCTATTTGAATACCCAGTTTGGAATCAAGACGACAGAAGGATTGGGAATGGCGTTGATCTTTACTTTATATGCCATCGTCATGCTATCGTTGTATGGAGGAAAGCTTCCTACGATTTTTATTAAACGGATGAAAACGAATCCTTATGAGGCGCGCATGAGAGCGATGTTGATCTTTGCCTTCATTCCGTTGGTCGTTCTGTTTGCCCAGCCGTTGGGAACGTATTCTCCCTGGTTCCCGGTTATTTTGATCGGTATCGGGTGTGCGGCGCATCAATCCTGGTCTGCAAATATCTATACGACTGTGAGCGATATGTTTCCGAAGAATGCGATTGCCACAGTGACGGGAATTGGTGGTATGGCCGGCGGAGTCAGTTCGATGTTGATGCAGGCATGTGCCGGAAATCTCTTTGTCTATGCCGATGAGGTACAGTTGGAGTTTCTGGGATTTGTCGGGAAACCGGCCGGATACTTCATCATCTTCTGTATTTGCTCGGTAGCTTATCTGGTGGGCTGGATCATCATGAAGACGTTAGTACCGAGATATAAGATTATCGGTGGTTAATCATTTTCTGAAATAAACGAGAACCGAAAATGAAACTCACAGGAATCAAAATCGATTCCCGTTTATTTCGTTTTAAAAGCTGCCTGCTTTTTCCTGAAAACACGCCGGCTTTTTAGGAAAACACGCCAGCTTTTGGAAAAAATACGCCGGCTTTTTTGAGGTGTCAGGGCAAGGGCTTGTCAACTCGTCTCCTGATACCTTGTCGACGGAAAGATATAAACGAATTAATGCAATAAAATATGAATCTGTTTGATGTAAAAGATAGAGTGATCGTCATCACCGGAGCAACCGGTGTATTAGGCCGGGCGATGGTGCGCCACTTTGCCGAAGAAGGAGCGAAGGTGGTGATTTTAGGCCGAAATGAACAAGTGGGGAATCAGTTGGCCGACGAAGCGGTGAAAGCTGGAGGAACAGCTGTGTTTTATACAACAAATGTACTCGATAAAGAGCGGCTGGAGCAGAATTATGCCGACATCATGGAACGTTTTGGTCGGATTGATGTGCTGATTAATGGAGCCGGAGGAAATATGCCGGGAGCTACCATTGCGCCGGATAAGACTT
>OKSX01001236.1_pt1 | contig 13361 bp, 12 predicted proteins | sample 1606391 | NCBI WGS metagenome assembly OKSX01 (sample SAMEA3879578, study PRJEB24766) | human gut metagenome | biome: human-associated habitat; feature: feces | place: USA | collected 1985/1987
AAAAGCCTATTTCTCAATAACTTTGCTCTACTTTTCCATATCTCACCGATTATTGTTATCTTTGTTCCTTAAATTTTAATTCCCGGCAATCGGATATTCATTATTTTTTAACTACTTTTGTGGATATGGACAACAAAAAACTAATTGATACTATAGCATCATCTCTGGGCAAACGAAGAGATGAAGTTGCGGCAATGTCGGATGCGTTGTGCTCAGTGATCTGCGATGTTCTAATGGAAGGCGATTCCATTTCGGTTCCCTCTGTCGGCTCTTTTGAATCAAGACTCAAACCGGAACGCATCGCGCTTCATCCCGCCTCGGGCAAACGTCTGATGATTCCGCCTAAACTTTCAGTGGTGTTCAAACCCTCTTCCCTCCTGAAACAGAAAATCCGCTGACCCTAAAAATCACCTCCATAAATGAATGAGAAAATTACTCTTCCTGCTCTTATAACCCTTCTTTCAGACAAATCGGGGAAAACAAAAAAACAATGCGAAGACTTCCTGAGGGAGTTCTTCAATACTATTGTCGATACACTTTCCGAAGGAGAGAATGTACGCGTTAAGGGATTGGGCACCTTCAAGGTAATCACCGTGGAAGCCCGCAAAAGCGTGAATGTAAATACCGGAGAACAGATGGAGATCCCAAGTCACCGCAAGATCGTGTTCATTCCGGCTAAAGAACTCGCCGAAGAGGTTAATTCTCCATTCGCTATGTTCGAATCTGTAGAAATTCCCGAAGAAGAAGATGGGTCCGGAGAGAAGTTCGAGGATGAAAACAGCGGGGATACGGAAGTTGCTCCGGATTCCGAAGAAAACGAAGCCATTGAAGCCAATGCAGATGACGTTCCGGAACCGCAAGGAGAATACGTAATCGAAGAGGAAACTGTAATAGAGAATGTCGATGCGCCAGAGAACCATTCGGCCCCGGAAACAGAACGGGAAGAACCCCGTGGACAGGAAGTGGTAGAGAAACCCGAAGAACTCGAAGAACCGCAAGAGCCCGAAGAACCGGAAGTCGAGGCTTTTGCAGAGGCCATGCCGAAAACTAAAAGCTATCGTTTCCTTATAGGATTTGCATGCGGCCTCGCTTTTGCCGCCCTTCTCTGCCTCGGAGCCTATGTGTTCTTCTTCGACAATATCCTGAAAAAATCTCATTCGGAAGAAAAGAATACAAAAATCGAGAATCCCGCAGCACAAAAGCAAATTGCTAATATAGATTCTACGGCATCCAATTCCACTCTCGCCCGGGAATCGTCCCAGACTATAGACAATCCTACCGCGAAGATTGAAGATGAAGAGTCTGCCGAAACAGCTCCGACTCTCCCGTCGGATATCGTTTACGACACGATAACGAAGACCCGCTATCTCACAACCATGGCCAAAGACCATTACGGCAATTATAATCTCTGGCCCTATATTTATGAGGAAAACAAAAAGATTCTGGGACATCCCGACCGTATAAAACCGGGCACGCGCATCGTGGTTCCCCCTCTCTCCAAATATGGTGTGGATCCTAAAAATCCCGATGACATACGCCAAGCCAAGGCTATGGGCGTGAAAATCTATGCCCGCTACGATTGAAAACCTTTCGGCTTCGGTTCCGACAGGCAAAAATAAAATCCGCCCTCCCTTTCGGGACGGCGGATTTTATCTTGGAGTGCAAAGCTCTTTGGCTTACTCTGCTGCGGGAGTCTCCTCGGCTGCTGCCTCGGTCTCGGCTGCTGCGGCCTCTTTTGCTGCTGCCTCTTCGGCTGCGAGCTTCTCTGCTTTCTTCTTAGCCACTGACTCACCTTTCACGCGGTTCTTCTCAACCTCTGCCTCGAAGCGGGCCTTGGCATCGGCTGCGGCCTTGGCGTCGTTCTTAGCCTTGACTGCATCTTCAGCTTTTGTGCGCTCCGTTTTCCAAAGATCGAAACGACGCTGAGCCTCCTCTTCGGTGAAGGCTCCTTTCTTGACGCCTCCACGAAGATGCTTCATCAGCATCACTCCCTCTTTGGAGAGAATCGAACGAACTGTGTCTGTAGGCTGTGCACCTACCTCTACCCAATACAAAGCACGGTCGAAGTCTAAACTTATTGTAGCAGGATTAGTGTTCGGATTATAGGAACCTATCCTCTCAATAAATCTACCATCTCGTGGTGCCCTGCTATCGGCGACTACAATTGGATAATAAGCGTAGCCTTTGCGGCCATGACGCTGTAATCTGATTTTTGTTGCCATAAACTTGCCGGTTTATTGTTTGAGATTATTAAAAATTATGAGGCTTGACCTCATTTCCGGACGCAAAGTTAACGCTATTTGCAGAATCCACAAAGTTTTTTGAAGATATTTTGTAATTTTGCATCGGATTTCCTCCCGCCGCAGGCTCGTTGCCGCCGTATATCAAACTTTCGGTTTTGCGGTTAGATTCAAACGACACTTTCTTATAATGGCAGAAACTACTCTACTCGATCGTCTCGATGGCCTCGATGCCAGATTCGATGAAATATCAACCCTCATCACGGACCCGGCTGTCATTGCCGATCAGAAGCGCTACGTGCGTCTCACCAAGGAATATCATGACCTTGAAACCATTCTGGCCGCAAAAAAAAGATATAAATCGGCTCTCGATGCCATAGAGGAATCCAAGGATCTTCTCGCTTCCGAATCCGATGAGGAAATGCGCGCGCTGGCTCGGGAGGAACTCGACGAGGCTTCCGCCCGACTTCCTCAGCTCGAAGAGGAGATAAAGCTTCTGCTTATCCCGGCCGATCCGGACGATGCAAAAAATGCCGTCGTGGAGATCCGTGGCGGCACAGGAGGCGACGAGGCGGCACTCTTCGCCGGCGACCTTTTCCGCATGTATCAGAAATATGCCGAGTCAAAAGGCTGGCAACTCGCAGTCTCTTCCGTGTCGGAGGGAGCCGCGGGCGGTTTCAAGGAGATTGTGTTCACTCTCTCCGGAACCGATGTTTACGGCACTATGAAGTATGAAAGTGGCGTGCATCGCGTTCAGCGCGTTCCTGTCACTGAGACGCAGGGCCGGGTGCACACCTCGGCCGCCACTGTCGCCGTCCTGCCCGAGGCACAGGAGTTCGATGTCGAGATTCATGAGGGTGAAATCAAGTGGGATACTTTCAGATCCGGTGGCGCCGGCGGACAGAATGTCAACAAGGTGGAATCCGGTGTACGCCTACGCTACAACTGGAAAAACCCGAATACCGGTGTCGTAGAGGAAATTCTCATTGAATGTACCGAAACACGCGACCAACCGAAGAACAAAGAACGCGCCCTCTCCCGCCTGCGTACCTTTATATATGATAAGGAACACCAGAAATACATCGACGACATCGCTTCCAAACGAAAGACAATGGTTTCTACCGGTGACCGTTCGGCAAAAATACGTACCTACAACTATCCGCAGGGACGTATTACGGACCACCGCATCAACTATACAATTTACAATCTCTCCGCCTTTATGGACGGCGACATTCAGGACTGCATAGATCACCTGATTGTTGCGGAAAATGCAGAGAGGCTAAAAGAAAGCGAATTATAGTTATGAAAAGGCTATCAGTAGAGAAAGCTTTTCACACAGCTGCCGAGGCGTTTCAGAATTGCTTGAAGCGTTTTCCGGTTACGGTAACCTTTATCTTTGTATTCACAGCCTATCTCATCTATCTGACATCAACAGGCTGGAAGGGCGAAGACCGGTTACTGTTCATAACCGGCTACTATCTATCGGTAGGCATCCTGCTTTCACTCACGCTTCATCTCTGGAGTGAAGAAGTGAAAAGCCGTTTGTGGAAGACGGGCATACAACTTGCCGCACACGCACTGCTTATAGCCGATGCTTTCCTTCTCTATCATTATCTTGCCACAGAAAGTTCGTGGATCGAGATCGGTATTGCCCACGCTGCTGCTATTCTCGCCGTAGGACTTTCTACTTTTTTCCTTTCATTCTTACGTGAAAAGAATGACGTTGCAAGCTGGAATTTTGCACTGAACGCCATTTCTTCATATATTGTCACGCAGGTTATAGGACTCATCCTATGTGCAGGCATCAGCCTGCTGATGTTTTCGCTCCACCAATTATTTGAGATACACATCAGCGGAAAATGCTATGCCTACATCTACTATCTGTGCAACGTGTTGCTCGGATTAATGCTGTTCCTCGGATTACTGCCGCAAGGAGATGACAAGCATAACCGGGAGCCACATTCTTCAGAGTTTCTGAACGGTATTCTGCACTATCTGTTCCTGCCTCTTACGGCCGGCTATCTGACAGTCCTTTATATTTATGCCACCCGCATACTTGTCAGCTGGGAATTGCCCATAGGCTGGGTATCATGGCTTATTGTAGCGCTAATGACAGTATGTATCGCCATCCAATTCGGGTTATACCCCACCCGCTTCAAAGAAGGCAAACGATTCGACAACTGGATTGCCCGCTGGATGCCCATATTGATATTGCCATTGTTGTTGTTGATGACAATAGGCATTATACGCCGCTTCAATGATTACGGCATCACCCTCAACCGGCTCTATCTGGCGACACTCAACGGTTGGTTTTATATTGTCTGCATCGGGTTGTTCATCATAAAGGCCCGACGCATCAATTGGATACCCATTTCATTTGCCATTATCTTTTTGCTGACGTCTGCATTGCCTGTCAACTATGCCAGCATCACAAAAAACACTATTCTCAACGAAATAAGGGACGAGATGCAACACAGTTGCCAAACAGAAGCTCCCTTATCATTGCAACAATACAAGGAATGGATATATTCGCTGCCGGAAAAGAAAGCCATACAGATAAACAGTAAATTCAAGTATTTGAGCAACTGGTTCGGTACGGAAAGTGTCACTCATCTGATAGACAAGAATGTAACTTACAATCTGTATTCTGTGGCAATGGATCTGGAAGCGGATACAGTGGCTGTCGAGACTGGCAATAAACGGGTTACTTACAGTGGCGAAACCGACAGTCAAACAATTGTTGATATTCCCGAAGGTTACACCCGGTTTATCGCTGTACCCGATAATGGCGCGTCATCCCACCGGCTCACCATTTCCCGGCAATACCTCAAGAACGGCATATTACCTGTCCCGCTCGATACCCGGACAGGCAAACTGAACGACAGCGTATACATCGAACTCAAGACATTGGAACAGTTGGAACAGAACAGCAAACATGGACACATACTGCCTACTCCTTTCCAGTGCAACTCCCCCAAAAACCTGTTCATACTGACCGGCTTCGACTTTTATTATGAAAAAGAAAGCAACGAGGATGCAAGAATGAGCATAAAAGGATATTTATTTAAAAAGTAGAACTATCAAACTAACAGAATTGCTATATGAATAAACAACAGCTCTTTGAAAATATCAAACGCAAGAAATCATTTCTCTGCGTTGGTTTGGATACGGACATCAAAAAGATTCCGGAGCATCTATTGAAAGAAGAAGATCCCATCTTTGCTTTTAATAAAGCAATTATCGACGCAACAGCCGACCTGTGTATCGCCTACAAACCGAACCTTGCTTTTTATGAAAGTATGGGTGTAAAAGGCTGGATCGCTTTCGAAAAGACTGTAAACTATATCAAACAAAACTACCCCGACCAGTTCATCATAGCCGATGCCAAACGTGGTGATATAGGCAACACTTCCGCCATGTATGCACGCACTTTCTTTGAAGAGTTGGATATCGACTCGGTGACCGTAGCGCCCTATATGGGTGAAGACAGCGTTACTCCGTTCCTCACTTACGAAGACAAATGGGTTATCCTGCTTGCCCTGACCAGCAACAAAGGATCGCACGACTTCCAGCTGACAGAGGACCGGAACGGCGAACGCCTCTTTGAAAAAGTATTGCGCAAGTCACAGGAATGGGCAAACGATGAACAAATGATGTACGTAGTGGGCGCCACTCAGGGACGTGCTTTCGAAGATATCCGCAAGATTGTTCCCAACCACTTCCTTTTAGTACCCGGCGTGGGTGCACAAGGCGGTTCATTGGAAGAAGTCTGCAAATATGGTATGAACAGGACCTGTGGACTGATTGTGAACTCCAGCCGCGGCATCATCTATGTAGATAAGACAGAAAACTTTGCAGCCGCTTCACGTAAAGCCGCTCAGGAAGTACAGGCACAAATGGCTGAACAACTGAAGAAAGTGATTAATGATTAGTGACCGATAATTTACCGGCAGGCTGTTCATATCTAAAAAAACGCCAACAAACCACCAACCATTAATAACTAACAACGATAAAAGGTGCAAGCAAGAAAAATCATCAACGACCCGGTGTTCGGGTTCATTAACATACCGAAGGGGTTGCTGTACGACATTGTACGGCATCCCCTTTTGCAACGTCTGACCCGTATCAAGCAGCTGGGATTGTCGTCTGTCGTATACCCCGGTGCACAGCACACCCGGTTCCAACACTCCTTGGGCTCATTCTATCTCATGAGCGAAGCTATCCAGCAACTCACAGCCAAAGGCAATTTCATCTTTGACAGTGAAGCGGAAGCCGTACAAGCGGCTATTCTGACGCATGACATCGGTCATGGCCCGTTCTCTCATGTACTTGAGGACACTATCGTAAAGGGTGTTTCGCACGAAGACATCTCTTTGATGCTAATGGAGCGCATCAACAAGGAGATGAACGGACAGCTCACGCTTGCCATCCAGATATTCAAAGACGAGTATCCCAAACGTTTCCTGCATCAGTTGGTAAGCGGGCAACTGGACATGGACCGGCTGGACTATCTGCGCCGCGACAGCTTTTACACAGGAGTTACCGAAGGGAATATAGGTTCAGCACGTATCATCAAAATGCTCGATGTAAAAGACGACCACCTGGTCGTCGAGTCCAAAGGAATTTATTCCATTGAGAACTTTCTCACTGCACGCCGCCTGATGTACTGGCAGGTATATCTGCACAAAACATCGGTTGCATACGAGAAGATGCTCATCAGTACATTACTACGTGCCAAGGAACTGGCCGGAAAAGGTATGGATTTGTTTGCTTCGCCTGCATTGAAATTCTTCTTGTATAATGATGTCAACCGGGAAATATTCTACAATAATCCGGATTGTCTGGAGAACTACATCCAACTGGATGATAACGACATCTGGACAGCCCTGAAAGTATGGAGCACCCACCCGGACAAAGTACTTTCCACACTAAGTATGGGCATGATTAACCGTAATATATTCAAAGTGGAAATCTCCACCGATCCTTTCAGCGAGGAACGGAAAAGAGAAATCATCCGGCAAATCAGCGGGCAACTGGACATCCTTCTTCCCGAAGCAAGTTATTTCGTTGCCACCCCGAGCATTGAGAAGAATATGTACGATCCTGCAGACGACAGCATCGACATCCTATACAACGACGGATCCACTAAAAATATAGCCGAAGCATCGGATATGCTTAATATATCCCTGCTCTCTAAAAAAGTAAAAAAATACTACTTATGCTATCAACGTTTGCATAGATAAGTATAAAATATTCATCACAGGACAAGGATATATAAAAAAAAAGTCCGTTATTTGTGTTTTGAAACCATCTAACAACAATAAGACATGGAGTTCTCTGCTAAACAAATTGCAACATTTATCCAAGGAGAAATCGTAGGAGACGAGAATGCAACCGTACATACTTTCGCCAAGATCGAAGAAGGAATACCCGGAGCAATCTCTTTCCTATCCAATCCTAAATACATACCCTATTTGTACGAAACCCAATCAAGTATCGTTTTGGTGAACAAGGACTTCGTTCCCGAACAGGAAGTTAAAGCGACTATGATTAAAGTAGACAACGCTTATGAAAGCCTTGCCAAATTGTTAAATCTTTATGAACAGAGCAAACCCAAACGTACCGGGATTGATTCTCGGGCCTATGTTGCCGAAACAGCCAAAATAGGCAAGGATGTTTACATCGCTCCCTTTGCCTGCATCGGAGAGTACGCAGAAGTGGGAGACAATACGGTAATCCATCCGCATGCCACCATTGGAAGCGGAGCCAAAGTGGGCAACGACTGTATTATTTACGCAAATGTAACAATCTATCACGACTGCCGCATAGGCAACCGCTGCATTCTGCATGCCGGTTGCGTCATCGGTGCGGACGGATTCGGATTCGCTCCTACTCCCGAAGGTTATGAGAAAATTCCCCAAATAGGTGTCACCATATTGGAAGATGATGTAGAAATCGGAGCGAACACTTGCGTAGACCGCGCTACAATGGGAGCGACTATCGTACACAGTGGTGTGAAATTGGACAATCTGATACAGGTAGCCCACAATGATGAAATCGGTTCACATACGGTAATGGCCGCACAAGTGGGCATAGCCGGCTCCACCAAAGTAGGTGAATGGTGTATGTTTGGTGGCCAGGTGGGTATAGCCGGACATATTCATATCGGAAACAAAGTGAACCTTGGTGCGCAATCAGGTGTTCCCAGCAGTATCAAGGAGGGCAGCCAATTAATAGGTACACCGCCTATGGAAGTGAAATCATATTTCAAGTCACAGTCCGTATTCCGCAAGTTGCCGGATATGTACTTTGAGATGAACGCCCTCCGTAAAGAGCTCAATGAATTAAAAAAACAATTAAATAAGTAACCAATGTTGAAACAAAAGACACTGAAAGACAGCTTCTCACTCAGTGGGAAAGGTCTTCATACAGGACTTGACCTGACCGTTACTTTCAACCCTGCTCCGGACAACCATGGATATAAGATTCAGCGTATCGACCTGGAAGGTCAGCCTGTTATTGACGCTGTTGCCGATAATGTGACCGAGACAACACGCGGTACTGTACTCTCCAAAAACGGAGTTAAAGTAAGTACCATAGAGCATGGTATGGCTGCGCTTTATGCGTTGGGCATAGACAACTGCCTGATTCAGGTAAACGGTCCGGAGTTCCCTATTCTGGACGGAAGCGCTCAATATTACGTCAACGAAATTGAACGTGTAGGCACAGTAGAGCAGAATGCTGTAAAGGATTTCTATATTATCAAGTCTAAGATTGAGTTCCGCGACGAGGCAACCGGTTCGTCCATCATCGTATTACCCGACGAGAACTTCAGCTTAAATGTATTGGTATCTTACGACTCCACTATCATCCCCAATCAGTTTGCTACATTGGAAGATATGACGAAGTTCAAGGATGAAGTAGCCGCCAGCCGTACTTTCGTTTTTGTACGTGAAATAGAACCGCTGTTACAAGCCGGCCTCATCAAAGGCGGCGACTTGGACAACGCCATCGTTATCTACGAGCGTGAAATGCCGCAGGATGCCTACGACAAGCTTGCCGACGTAATGGGCGTTCCCCACATGGATGCCAAACAGTTGGGTTACATCAACCACAAGCCGTTGGTATGGCCCAATGAATGTGCACGTCACAAACTGCTGGATGTTATCGGAGACTTGGCGCTAATCGGCAAACCCATTAAAGGCCGTATCATAGCCACGCGTCCGGGGCATACCATCAACAATAAGTTCGCCCGCCAAATGCGTAAGGAAATCCGCCTGCACGAAATACAGGCTCCTTCATACGACTGCAACCGCGAACCTATTATGGACGTGAACCGTATTCGTGAACTGTTGCCGCACCGCTATCCGTTCCAACTGGTAGACAAGGTAATTGAGATAGGCGCCAACTATATTGTAGGTGTCAAAAACGTAACAGCCAACGAACCTTTCTTCCAGGGACACTTCCCGCAGGAACCGGTCATGCCCGGCGTATTGCAAGTAGAAGCTATGGCGCAGACAGGTGGCCTGCTTGTTCTGAACTCAGTAGACGAACCGGAGCGCTACTCCACCTACTTCATGAAAATAGACGGTGTTAAGTTCCGCCAGAAAGTAGTGCCGGGAGACACTTTGATTTTCCGCGTGGAACTAATGGCTCCTATCCGCCGGGGCATCTCTACCATGAAAGGCTATGTATTTGTAGGCGAAAAGGTAGTATGCGAGGCTGAATTTATGGCTCAAATAGTAAAAAACAAGTAAGTTAATTATGATAAGTCCCTTAGCGTATATTCATCCCGAAGCAAAAATCGGGGAAAACGTAGAGATTGCTCCTTTTGTTTTCATTGACAAGAATGTGGTAATCGGCGATAACAATAAGATTATGGCAAATGTCAACATTCTGTACGGATCACGTATCGGCAATGGAAACTCAATCTTTCCCGGAGCCGTAATCGGTGCCATTCCGCAAGACCTGAAATTTAGAGGAGAAGAGACTACTGCCGAAATAGGCGATAACAATATTATCCGCGAAAACGTAACAATCAACCGGGGTACAGCCGCCAAAGGAAAAACAATCGTAGGCAATAACAACCTGCTAATGGAAAGCGTACACGTTGCCCACGACGCCCTCATAGGAAGCGGTTGCATTATCGGTAACTCAACAAAAATGGCTGGAGAAATCGTTATAGACGACAACTCCATAATCAGTGCCAACGTCCTGATGCACCAGTTCTGCCGCGTAGGAGGTTTCGGCATGATACAAGGCGGATGCCGTTTCAGCAAAGATATACCGCCGTATATCATAGCCGGCCGGGAGCCTATTTGCTATGCAGGTCTCAACATTGTGGGACTGCGTCGCCGCGGTTTCTCCAACGAAACGATCGAGGCCATCCATGATGCCTACCGCATCATCTATCAAAGCGGAATGAACAATACGGACGCTTTGAAGAAGATTGAAAATGAAATGGAAATGACACCCGAAATCAGCTATATTGTAAACTTTATACGTGAATCAGCTCGCGGCATTATTCCTGCAAGTAAATAAAAAAGTTAACATTATGATATATAGATTTACTCTCATCTCCGACGAAGCAGACGACTTCATCAGAGAAATACAGATTGATCCGGAAGCTACATTCTATGACTTCCACGAGGCTATCCTGAAATCAGTAGGCTACGCCAACGACCAAATGACTTCTTTCTTCATCTGCGACGACGATTGGGAAAAAGAGAAAGAAATCACTCTCGAAGAAATGGATGACAATCCGGAGATAGACAGCTGGGTGATGAAAGATACTCCAATCAGCGAATTGGTAGAAGACGAAAAGCAAAAACTGCTGTATGTATTCGACTACATGACAGAACGCTGCTTCTTTATCGAGCTCTCTGAAATCATCACCGGAAAGAGTATGACCGGAGCCAAATGTACAAAGAAAGCGGGAGAAGCACCCAAACAAACCATCGACTTTGAGGAAATGGCTGCTGCCGGCGGTTCGCTTGATTTGGACGAGAACTTCTACGGCGACCAAGATTTTGACATGGAGGACTTCGACAAAGAAGGCTTTGGAGGTTTGGACGAAGGTGCCGCTGATATTCCTTACGAAGAAGACAAATTCTGATAAACCGGTTCGGGCGAATAATAATTTGCTCCAATGATAATGGAATATCCCATGAGGATATGCCCGTTTCGGAGGATGCAACTGTTCTTCGCCCGAATTATTTTATTACGGCCTCATGAAAACATTGATAGTACTTATAGGACCTACGGGAGTGGGTAAGACGGAACTCAGCCTCCGCCTGGCGGAGCATTTCAGAACATGCATAGTTTCTGCCGATTCAAGACAACTTTACGCCGATTTGAAAATCGGTACGGCTGCCCCCACTCCGGAACAACTGCAACGTGTACGGCACTACTTTGTCGGCACACTGCAACTTACCGACTATTACAGTGCCGCCCAATATGAAACCGAAGTGCTGCAGCTTCTTGAGAAACTCTATACCGAGCATGAGGTCGTACTCCTGGCAGGAGGCTCCATGATGTACGTAGATGCCGTATGCAAAGGCATTGACGACATTCCCACCGTAGATGCCGATACCCGCCGGATGATGCTTCACAAATACGAGACAGAGGGGTTGGAGAACCTCTGCACCGAACTGAAGCTGCTTGATCCGGAGTATTACAAAACTGTAGACTTAAAGAACCACAAACGGGTAATACATGCCTTGGAAATCTGTTATATGACCGGAAAGACCTACACCTCTTTCCGCACGCAACAAAAAAAGGAACGCCCTTTTCGTATCATAAAAATAGGTCTCACACGTGACCGTCAAGAGTTGTACGACCGCATAAACCGACGCGTGGAACAGATGATAGCCGACGGACTTGTGGAAGAAGTACGCAGCGTCTATCCTTATCGGACGCTCAACTCCCTGAATACAGTGGGTTATAAGGAAATATTCAATTACCTTGACGGCGAATGGACACTGCCTTTCGCCATTGAGAAGATTCAACAGAACTCCCGCATCTACTCCCGTAAACAAATGACATGGTTCAAACGGGACGAAGAAATAAGCTGGTTCAATCCCGGACAAGAGGAAGAAATACTTGCTCATATCGAGAATTGCATGGCCCAGGACAAAGATAAATAATCAATCCGGATTAAGCGTATCACATAAAAGAAATCAGTCCTTACAACACAGTAGGTTGCAAGGACTAACCGATAAGATGTATAACCGATTCAGTTATTCGGTATATCCCTTTAAGGTAATCAACAAAACACCGTTTTGCCCCTTTTCCCCATACTTCTCTTCCAGTATAGCCTTATCTTTCAGTACAGTTATACTTTTTATTCTATCGGGATTCAGGGCGCGCATCACCGCCCAATCCACTTCTTTACCATTTACAATACAAAGCGGCTGCTTACCCTCCGCGTAAGAAAAAGTTACCCCTTTATCTAGTTCTCCGGCAGTTGAACCGGAAGCCTCAACCAATTTCAAGCCGAGAGCATCCCCCGTCAACCTGAACATAACGGGTAGTGTATAACTCACTGCTACCGCTTTTCCACGTTGCATGCCCGGCATCCACCTAGGCATAGATTCTATCACGCGGATAGCCTCCGCATCCAACTCAGGATCTACGCCACGAAGAATATGCGCCTTTTTAATGTCACCATCCTTACTAACGATAAAGCCAACAACCACCCTACCTTGCACCTTGTTCTTCTGCGCCTCCACCGGATAGCGCATATTCTTCGCCAGATATTGCATCAAGGCTTCCATTCCTCCCGGAAATGAAGGCATCTGTTCTACAACATTAAATACCGGTTCTCTGTCTTTCACACTGTCTTTAGAAGCATAGCCCACTACCACCAGTTCGTCCATTTGTTGCACTGCCACCTTACTTTTCCGGTTCACAGAGTCTTTCGGAACTGACTGCACAGGCAATAACTGTCCGGAACTTTCCGCAACTTTTGTTTCTACAATTGCCGTTAAATCATTAACTTTGACGGCAGAAATTTCTTCCACTGTTTCAGACACTTCGGGACGGGCAAAAGCTGTTACTGCAATAGCAGCTACCGGAAGTACATAGAGATACTTCAAACGTGCCCACGGACTTGATTTTTCT